>Ga0302316_10000358_pt1 | contig 41101 bp, 37 predicted proteins | sample III_Palsa_N3_2_FD_200456 | JGI IMG/M metagenome (GOLD analysis project Ga0302316, IMG submission 200456) | Peat permafrost microbial communities from Stordalen Mire near Abisko, Sweden - III_Palsa_N3_2 | ecosystem: Environmental > Terrestrial > Soil > Palsa > Peat permafrost | place: Sweden...
GGCTGGCCTGTTCGCGGTCGACCTTGTTGGCGCAGTCCATGGCAGTCAGATTGCGGATCCGAACGGTCAGCCGGTGTACACCCTCGCCGGTCTTCTCGGCCCCCAGATCAATGGCACCGTTAATATCGGCTTGCGTGAAAATGAGGGCGCCGCGGATCGGACCGTCCTGCGCCTCTATTGGCTTCACTTCGCGGCGACCACCGAATTGGAACGGCACACTGTGCTGCCTTTGGAGCAGGTCGCCCAAGCGGCAATTGAGGATCAGCGCTTCGCGCTCGACCGCCTCCTGCCAGCTCAGATATCGGGTGTCATTCACCTGCAGCGACGGCACGCGCCGCAAGGGGGGCGAACCGGACTCGGGCCAGGTTGATAATGGCGGGTCCAATGCCGCGACTTCACGCGTGATGGGTTGCAGAAAACGCACGCGGACTTCGAGCCGACAGTCGCTTCCGCCCTCGATGAGACATTGAGTCTGCATCTGCCATGGCTCCGCCCCGCCGGTGGCATCGGAATATGTCTTCGGATAGATACCGCCAAAGGTCCAACGCTGGCGATTCTTGGCCGAGGTCGGCCGGTACGGATACAGGATGTAGCCCTCATACAACACTGCCTCAACCACTGGGCGAATGCCGTCGAGATTCATGATGCGGCCGCCTTACCCACCGCCGGCAACAGACTGCTCAGCGTCTCATCGAAACCGGTGTGATGTTTCCGGCGCTTATGCTCGTACAAGGAATCGAATACCTCGCGGCTGACGGAGAGCCACGTGCAATTCGGATAGAAGATGTCCATCATTCGCCTCCACACCTCCAGCGGCAGGGCATATCTGAGCTCCGTGTTCCACGAGATTGGAGCCACTTCCAGCGCGCCATCCGCACTGCGGTAAAAGATGCTGCCGGAGAACAGCAGGAGCAGCGGTATGTCTGCGTGTTGCAGGCCGTCGAAGTATTTGGTCGCGGCGAGATTGAAATCGAAGCTACAGGATACCGGCAGGTCCACTTCGATGCCGTCGCCCCCGAACGCGGGTACGACGAGGCTCGTGTGCGTCCAAAGCATGCTCTGCAGGGAGCGGCTCCAGAGATCCGGCGCTCCGAACAGCTCGCTCAAGCGTGCTTTTTCTTCTGGCGCGTAGAGCCTGCGTCGGCAGTCGATGCGAAACTGACATTGCAGCGCGACATTCTGTATCAGCGCCACCCCCGCCCCGCCCTGGATGCGCTGCCCGATTGCAAGTTTGAAGTAAAGGGTCGGCACCGCCGCGTGCTTCGCAGGTTCAGCGCTCAGCACCGTGAAATCAAGGTCGGGCATCGGGATGCTCGTTGCCATTGCCCATGGTGGTGTACGGACTGCCGACTGGGCGCGCTTGAGAATCGAGCGCGGCGAAGAATGCGCTAATGGCGTCGCGCACCCCTTGGCCGCCGGAGATGCCATGCCATTGCTTGCGGATGGCTCCGACCAGTTCGTAGCAGCGGTCAATGGACACCCGGTAGTACGACCGCGCGCCGTCGATTCGATTGATCAGCAGTGCCTCGATATCTTCCCGCAGGGTAGAAAGCAGCGGATTGGACTCGACGAGGGCGCCCCAGGCCGCGAGGTCAAGCGTTGATTCGACCGCGCCGGCCGGCCCCGGATAATGGGCCAAGATGCCGCCCCGCGTTGAACTGCGATGGAAGAACGCCATGTCGATCGGGATCAGAAGCGTATCCCAGAGTTCATCGGTCAGCTGGAAGTCCCCGAGCCAGGTCACATCGCCTGACACCTGGCGGTACCGCGCCGAACCGACGGCGGCGTTCTGCACCACGCAGGGCCCGCAGGCGCAGAACAGGCGCCGGCTTTCCGGTTCGATCAGATGGACATGCTGCGGAGCGAGCGGACAACCACAGAACTCGCAACGTTCCGCGGCAACCGCGGAGGATCTCGCGGCGCCGCGCAGGGCTGTCACCCAGTTGGTTGCACGACGCTCGCCGGTGCTGTCCATAATGAGCTAGCGACTGGCCACGCGGCTGGTTATCGAGGCAAGGGGCACATAGATCTCACTGGCCTGCGAGGCGCTCTCGAGACCATCGATGACCACATCGACCAGGTCCGGTGCAACAGCCAGCACGGCGTCCGTCACTTCGCGCCGCAGGTCCGCCGCCGGGGGGCGCTGGGTGTGTTGCCCGGTGGCGCTGACGCGGATGCGCACGATCCCGCCCTCAGCGCCGGCCAAGTCGGCCCGGATGCCGCGCACGCCCAGATGGGGATGCAGATGTTCCAAAGCCTGACGAGCCCGCATTGCGAGATCCTGAGGATGCAGGTCATGCAACAACAGGACGCCGCTGATTGCCGGGTTGGCGGCGAACTTCGCGAGCAGCGTCTCAGCCGGTTGTGTAGCGGATTCTTCGACAATGGCAAGCAGCTCGGCCAGAGCTGCGCCATGCAGGGCGATGACTGCGCGCACCAATTCGAGCCCACTCTTTCGGGCAGCTTGATCCGCTGTTTCATCGAGAGCCCTGAGCAGGCTTGGCAGGTTCTCGGGCCCTGCCTCACGGATCTCTTCCGGCGCCCGCTTCATAGGGTCGAACCGCCGGGACCTTCCGCATCGTCGCGGCTCGGAGCCTGCGGGCCGGCGTTGCTTGGCGCATGCATGGTCTTCAGAGTCTTACCGTTGCCGAGGTACATGTGCACGCCGCAGGGCAGGCAGGGATCGAAGCTGCGCACGGCACGCATGATGTCGATGCCCTTGAATTTGTCCGGACCGTTTTCCTCGAAGATCGGCGTGTTCTGAATCGCATCTTCGTATGGGCCCGGTGTGCCATAGGTATCCCGAGAGCTGCCATTCCACGGCGTGGGTGGATAAGGGTGGTAATTGGCGATTTTGCCGTCTCGGATCACCATGTGGTGTGACAGCACTCCACGCACGGCTTCATGAAAGCCGCAGCCGATGGCATTGTCGGGCACTTTAAACTCGTTCCAGGTGCGCGTGCGGCCAGCAGCCAGTTCGGCCAGCGCCTTTTCCAGAAAGTGCAGCGCTGCCCCGGCGGCGTAAGCCTGAAAGTAGGTCCGTGCCCGATCACGTTCTATTGCATTGCTCCACTGCGGTATCTTCCATTCCACTTCCATCTCGGGCTTGAGCGCTGTCTTGGGCAGATAGATCTTGACGCTCGTCCCGGTTGCCTTGACGTAACCGATATCCACGATGCCTGCGAGGGCCGTAGACCAAAGTCTGGCGATGGCACCGCCACCGGTATCGAGCGCCAGATGATCTCCGGTTCGCTTATCGAGCCACCGGGGCGACATGACCCAGGAGTACTTGTCTTCGAAGTTGCGCTTCTGGGGGCGCGGGATGGTCGTCTGGTTCCACGGATGATTGATGTCGACCGGGTTGCCCAGCGGATCCTGCGCAACGAATTTTTCGCGGTTCTGCCAGCTATCGTAGTAGGAGGAACCAAGCAGAATGCGGATCTGCAGGTTGATGTCGACCAGGTCGTGACTGGCCGCCTTACCATCGACAATGACTCCGGGGGTGACAAACATGGCCTTGCCCCAGCTGTCCATCGTCTTGTAGTCGTAGTCACACTTCTCCGGATCCTGGAACGATCCCCAGCAGCCCAGCAGAATGCGGCGACGACCCACTTCCTCATATCCGGGCAGCGCCTCGTAAAAGAAATCGAACAGGTCATCGTGCAGGGGCACGCAGCGCTTCATGAATTCGATGTATTGCATCAGCCGGACCTGATAGTCCATGAACAGCTGAATGGACGGTACCGTGCCAACCCCGCCCGGGTACAAGGTCGAGGGGTGTACGTGTCGACCTTCCATCAGGCAGAACATTTCACGGGTGTAACGCGAGACGTGCAGGGTTTCACGGTAAAAGTCTCCGGTAAACGGATTGAGGGCGGTCATGATGTCGGCTATGGTTTTGTAACCATGATCCTGGGCGTGGGGCGCCGCGGTTGCCTTCGCCTGCTCCCAGACTCCCGGATTGGTTTCGCGTACCATCTTTTCGCAGAAATCAACTCCGACCAGATTGTCCTGAAATATGTTGTGGTCAAACATGTACTCGGCGGCCTCGCCGAGGTTGACGATCCATTCCGCGATCGCGGGCGGCCTGACCCCGTAGGCCATGTTCTGGGCGTAGATCGAGCAGGTCGCGTGATTGTCACCACAGATGCCGCAAATGCGGCTGGTGATGAAGTGCGCGTCGCGCGGATCCTTGCCCTTCATGAATACCGAGTAGCCGCGAAAGATCGATGAGGTGCTGAAGCACTCAGCCACTTCACGGTTCTCGAAGTCGATCTTGGTGTAGAGGCCGAGACTGCCGACAATGCGGGTAATGGGGTCCCAATTCATCTGCACCAGGTTGCCGCGCTCCTTTTTAGGGACACCGCGCAGTTGCGTCCCGACACTACGTTCTGTGGTGGACATGGCTACTCCTCAAGAACGCTGGTTGCGGGACGGTGCTACGGTGACTTCGGGCGGCGGCCCGGTCGTCAGTTCGGGTCGGTTGTGGCGCCACCTGGGCTCGGCGTCCAGGGTCGACATCATCATTTTGCGCAGCGGACGGATCCATGTGCTGTAAGCTTTGATGGAGTTCGTGGCCAATCGGCTGCCCGGCGGCTCATCCATGAAGGGCATGAATTTGTCGGGAAATCCCGGCATCGTGCATCCGATACAGATGCCCCCGACATTGGGACAGCCGCCCAGTCCTGCCATCCAGCCGCGCTTGGGAACATTACAATGCACGACCGGCCCATGGCAGCCGACTTTGACGATGCAGTTCGTGCTGTTGTAATCAGTAGCAAAGATGCCCTGTTCGAACGAACCCGCGCGGTCGCAGCCATCGTGTACGGTGCGCGCGAACAGCCAGGTCGGGCGGCCGGCATCATCCAGGGGAATCATCGGCGCAACGCCAGCCAGCTGGCGCAGCAGATAAAGCACGGTTTCCATGAAGTTGTCAGGTTGTACCGGGCACCCCGGCACATTGACCACGGGCAATCCCGCCGCGGACTTCCAGTTCCAACCCAGGTAGTCGTTGAGGCCCATGCAGCCCGTCGGGTTACCTTGCATCGCGTGGATGCCGCCATATGTGGCACAAGTGCCGGCACCGATGACGGCCAGTGCCTTTGGCGCAAGCCAATCGATCCATTGCGTGGTCTTAATCGGTTGGCCCGTCGCCGAGTCCTCACCCTGCGCGGCCCAGTAGCCTTCGCCACTGATCTTCTCGTTGGGAATCGAGCCTTCCACGACCAGCACGAAGTTCTTCAGTTCGCCCTTGGCGGCTTTGTGGAAAACATCGAGAAACTCCGCGCCATTTTCATACGACAGGACGGGATTGTGCAGAAACACCTTGGGTAATCCCGGAATGGCGCCCAGCACCACATCCTCGATACTGGGCTGCGTCGCCGCCGTGATGGAAACAGAATCCCCATCGCATCCGAGTCCCGCCGTCATCCACAGGATGTGGACCTCCTTGACGTTGGGTGCACGCTGCGTCTTGCGACCGTACGGGACGGCATCTGGGTCTGTCATGGGAGCCTCCGGGCGTGCGAATGTCGCGAGCGTATCCGGAAGAGAATCTGGAATTTTTTCGCCCTGCCAGCTAGGCGGACCGCTACCTAGGTAGAGCTACCTACGAACCTGGACTTTGCTGTGGAAGGGCGAGGTGTATTTCGCGAATGCCGCACAGGACGGACATCGTGATGAGTTCAGAGAAGGACTGGGCCTGCATCTTGAGCATCGCGCGCTCCCGATGGTGCTCCACCGTGCGGGGGCTGATTCTGAGCTGACGCGCGATTTCTTTATTCGGAAGATCCGAGACGATCAGGGCGAAGATCTGCTGTTCGCGTCGCGTGAGATTCGAGAAACGCTGCATCACGAGGGCACGCTCGCCGGCCAGGCGGCGATCCGCACTATCCTTCTCCAGCGCCCGCGCGACGCTGCGCAGCAATGCCTGCTCGCCAAACGGCTTCTCCAGAAAGTCAATTGCGCCGCTCTTGAGCGCCGCGATCGCCTGCGTGGTATCGCCATGGCCACTGATGAAGACGATAGCCAGACGGATTTCCCGCTCCCGCAACGTTCTTTGCAATTCCAGGCCATTCATGTCCGGCATCCGCAGATCGGTGATCAGGCAGCCCGGCACACTCGGGTCGAGGGCTTCCAGAAACGCGCTGGCGCAACTGTAACCCTGGACGCAGTGTCCGGTCGTGCGCAGGGTACGTTCCAAGGCCTCGCGAAAACACCGATCGTCATCGACCGCGTGGATCACCGGCCTGGGGGCCATCATGCCGCTCCCATCGCAAACGCCGGCAGGGTGAATTGCAGCGTGGCACCATGGCGTGCTTCAGGGACGGCCCGCAGTTCGCCGCCGTGCGCCTCGATGATCGAGCGACTGATGGTCAGGCCGAGCCCCATCCCATCGCGCTTGGTCGTGTAAAACGGGCTGAACATCCGTTTGAACTGATTGGCGTCCAGCCCGGGACCGGTATCGGCCACGCTCACCGTGATCCGATCACCCCCGCGCTGTCGCGCGCTGATCACGACACGCTTCAGCCCGCCTTCCCGCTCACGCATCGCCTCGATGCTGTTGTGCGCCAGATTCAGCAGGACCTGTTCGATTTGCACGCAGTCGACGTGGACGTCCGGCAGATCACGCGGCACATCGAGCTGCAGTTCCACGTCATCATCGCGTGCATCGGCGCGGATCAGAGTGGCAACATGTTGGATCAGCTCGCTCAGGTCACAGACGGTGCGCAACTCCCCGCCGTTGCTCAGAAAGCCGCGCAGATGATGCACGACTTCGCTGGCAAATGCCGCCGCCGCGCGTGCCTGCTGCAGCACTTCGGTCAGTTCAGTATCGTCGCCCCCACGCTCGTTCAGGATACGTAATGCGCCTTCGCAGTTGAGGACAACGGTTCCCAACGGCTGGTTGAGCTCATGCGCAAGCCTTGAGGCGAGTTCTCCCGCCGTGTTCAGACGCGTCGCGTGCGTCAACTGCGATCGGAGGCGACTAATTTCCCGGGCGGACCGCTGCTCGCCAGACACATCGACCATAATAGAGCGGTAGCAACGCGCACCGTCGGGACCGGCGACGGCGCGGACGCTCGTGAGCTGCACAGTTGCGATTCGCCCCTGTCTATTCTTGACCCGAAGCTCCTGTGTGACATCGTCGTCGCAGGCAGCTAACCGTCGTTGATGTTCGGCGAACAGCTGCTTATCACTATTTGCAACCCACCGCGAAAAGGGCTTGCCCTCCAGCCACGACGGGTCCCATCCGAGTAGCGATGCACCGGTACGATTGATCTTCGCGATCCGGCCAATGTCGTTCAACAGCATGTAGCCCACCGGCGCGTACTCGAATAGATTGACATAGTCAAAATTCGCACTGGGCTCGGCAACCGGTCCGCTCTGAGCTGCAGGATGGCGTCGGTTGAAAGGCTGTTGTGGCACAGATATTCACTCCACGCGCGCCCAGCTTCGACCGCCGGTATCGCCTTGGGCACACTTGAGATTGCAAGCAGCGAGATACGAAAGCTGTAGGGTCAGGTCCGTCAAGGCACCACGCAAAGTCCTACATCGCTGGCATAGGGTCAATCACATTTCCAGGGTACCGCTCGGACCTCAGGCGTCGGCGCGGCCGCCGCACAGCAGCAAACAATGCAGGATAATCCTTGGCATTGGTTAGATCGAGATGCCCGTCCGCACCTCAAGTCGGACACAGGGCCGCTCAGGTCACGACGCATTACTCTGCAGCCGACATCGAGAATTTGATTTCGTATGCGGAAAAGGCGTGTGACCTTCTCTCCCGCAAATCTCCCGCACTCTCAATTGTGAGGTCGACCGGAATGGGCCGTGGAAAATAGTGGAAAGGGAGGGAATCGAACCCTCGACCCCGGCATTATGAGGAACCTGGACGCCCTATACGCCATTGATATTCAATTACTTACGATGATAACGAAGCTGGGAGCCAGGACTACGTGATACCGATCCGGGCGTGCGTGCGACATCAAAAGGGCACGGCCGCGGTCGGATCCGTGACGCGGAGCAGAAGTCGGTTGGGCGCGCGGAACGGATCGGCGATCTCAAGGGGGGCCATTCACCAATGGGGCACCTCGGCCGTCCCATTTCACGGGAAATCGCACTTTTGGTGCGTTTCCGTAAAAATCCCCGATGGGAGATGTAAATGCCAAGTCCAGCAACCCCCGACGGCTGATTTCATGGTCGCGGCAAAGGCGATGTCAGGAATCCTGCCAAGGCCTTGAGTTTCGCGTCAGTGAGGTCGCTGGGAACGAAGGGCGGCATGGATTTGAGTCCGTGTCGGACCACGTACTCAATGTAGACGGGCGCCAGGTCGGTACGTCTGGCCAGCAACGCTTTGTCGGCGCCCCGCGTTCGCCGCAGCTGCTGCGTACCGGGACCCTCTTCCGTCCCATGGCAGTAGCTGCAGTAATGCGTGAACACTTCGCCCCCCGCGATTTCGGCCGCCACCGCGGGCATTGCGCTTCCGACAAGTGCACTCATTGAAAGCGTCATCAGGGCAAAGCGTTTCATGATTTGCGGCCCGCGCGAAGGTGCCGAGGCCAGATGCCTGACTTCCCGGGCGAGAGAATGCCGTTCGGGTCCAGCGCATCCTTAATCGTCTCGTGCATCTTCATCAAAGAGCTGTCATTCCAGCCATAGGTGCCGGCGATAGTGTCCATGTAGTTGATATGCGTGCGGTACTCACCGTACCCTTCCGCAGCTGCCTCACGCACCAGAAGCCTGAACAATTCGTCCAGCTTCTGCCGCTCCTGCGGGTCGTTCTGGTCGTAGACGATCACCGTAACATGATGCAACTCCCGGAATCCCACGGCCATGAGCCCCATGTAGTCGAAACCGTGCTCACGCACGCGACCGCTGACCATCCGCCATTGTTTGATCGCATCCTGACCCGTAATCGGCGATACCGGAGAAAATCCGACATGGCCACCACCGCCGTTCCAGTTCAGGAACCCGAACTCCGTCAGCTTCGGGATGCCCTTCATCGTGTCGGCACGATGGATCAGGATGTCGGGGCGCCGCTTCCGGTCTTCCGGAAAATAGAACTTGACGCCCGGAATGCTGGCGAAGGCGTCGCGCGTTGCAGTCCACAACACATCGGTAATCGCCGGCGGCCCGTACAGCGCGCCGCAGAAATTCCACATGCCGATCTCCTGATCGGCCATGATCTGTTTCGCGACGCTGTCTGGAATGGGCCCCGCATGCGGGTAGAACTGGCTCTTGGTCGTGAAAAGAGCGGCATCCAGCACCAGACTGCGGATGGTGGCGGCGTTCTGCAGAACGTTGTTGAGTCGCAGCGGCCGCACGATTTCGACGACCTGCTCGATATCCTCCTCGCGCGGGAAGGTAATCAGGTACGGCCTATATCCCGCGGGCTCCGACATCAGCCAGATACCCATCTTGGTCACGATGCCGAAATTGGACTGCGAGAAGATGCCGTCAACGTAGGGGCCAAAGCCATACTTGAACAGTTGCCAGGTGTTGTTGTTCGGCATGGCGCCCATGCCCGTTCGCACCACCTCACCGTTGGCCAGCACCACCTCCATGCCGCACTGCATGCCGAAGTGGTCCCCATACGGCGTGTACCCCACTCCATGGTCCAGCGCATTTCCGACGACACTACCCCACCCCGGATCCGGGACGTCCAGCCACAACTTCAGCCCCCGTTCCTGGATATACCGGTATAGGTCAAAGTAGCTGACGCCCGGCTCAACCAGTGCGTAACCGAACTTCTCGTTCACCTCGAGAATGCGGTTCATCCGGCTCAGATCAAGAACGACGGAGCCTGACAGCACCGGCGCCGCCCCGCCGTATGCGAAGTTCTTGCCGCGCGACACGGTCCAGAGGGGGACCCGGTACTCGTTGGCGACTTTGACGATCGCCTGCACCTCCTCCGTCGATGCCGGTGCCACGGCCGCCCGGGCCTGGAAACGCTCAGCATCGTTCGGGATCGTGTAGGGATCGCGGTAACTCGCGACCTTGTCGCCAGTGAAGACCCAGTCAGCACCGAGAATCTTTCGGAACCGCTCCAGGGCGTCGACCATCCGCTCAGTGCTCGGTCCGGGTGGTAGTGGCTCAGCCATGGTGTGTTCCAGTGTTGACATTCGGGGTGGTGAACAAGGTCCAGACGAGCAGATTCCGATCGAGGCGCGATACCTGCGCCTCGACGCTGGCGTGCTCACTCGACAGCGTCTGCAGGCAGAAGCGGAAGGACTCCGCCGTCACACCGCGCAGCCGCAGCGGATGGTCGCAGACCAGGCGATCCAGCCCGTCTTTCCAAAACGGGGTGATGTCGCCCTGAACCGCCACCAGTGTGTCTGCGGTGGGCCACGAGGCGGCGAAACGGCGGGCCTGCGGAAATCGCTCGTCGAAGAAGTTGCAGTCCCGACCCCTTGTCACGACGGACGCAAGGCATGACCCGACAGTCGCCGGAAGCAACAGGGAGACCGATGCGGCGCGGATGAAGTGCCTTCTTCGCATGACCGAATAGTACTCCAAGCTATGGCGACGCAGAGACGCTGGGACGGGCCATTACGGGCAATCCATGAACCGATGCGAGGCCCCCAGTCACCAGGCGCTGTGGAGTGCCCGTCCATTCGAGGGCCTCGACACGACGGGCAAGACATCCGAAGAAGGCCCTGGCCTCCATTTTTGCCACCATCTGCCCGACACACGCATGAATGCCCGCGCCAAATCCAAGGTGACCCAGCGTCTTGCGTCGGATGTCGAAGCGGTCCGGTTCAGCGAACCGTTTCGGATCACGGTTGGCTGCCGCAATACTGAATCCAATGCGCCGGCCTTGCTCAACACGCACGCCATCCAGCGACATCGTCATCGTGATGTTCCGATACATCTGCTGCACCGGAACGTTATAGCGGAGCACTTCCTCGAAGGCGCCTCTGACGAGCGAGGGATCATTCCGCAGGAGATGCCACTGATCCGGGTGGTCAAGGAAATTGCGCACGCCGTTGGTGAAGGAATAGATGGTCGTGTCCAGAGCTCCGAACAGGAACATGCTGACAAGGTCAGCGGCCTCATCTTCAGTGATCAGCCCGTTGTCAACGGTAGCGTAGATGTCCGCACCGATGCTCTGCGGAGCGAGCATCTCCCGCCTGCTCATTCGCTGCGCCCAGTCGATCGACCCGCCCTGGACGGCATCCCGGACGGCCAACTCGTACCGGCGATTGGCCGGGCCGACTGACGCCAGGATCATGTCGCCCAGAACCGCTAGATGCCCACGATTCTCCCTGGGAATACCCACGGCATCTCCCAGCACGCTGACGGTAAACGGCCGGATGATGTCCGCGACCATGTCGACCGAACCCCGTTCCAACAGCTGATCGATCGTTCGCGAAGCCGCGGTCTCCATGAGCGACTCGAGCTTCGAGATGGCGGTTGGTGAAAGGACTCGCAGAATGATTTCCCGGTGACGGGTGTGATTGGGCGGATCCGCACCCACCAGCGTCGCGCGCGCCGGAAGTCCGGACAGCGACATATCCCGCAGCCCGATGCCCCCGACCGAACTGAGCCCCCGTGGCGCACTGAGGCCCCGCAGAACTGCCTCGTAGCTGGTTGCATAGTAGACATGGTATTTCGACAACCACACGACAGGGGCCAGATCGCGCATGCTTTTGACGTACGGGTACAGGTCGCCCATCACTTCGTCGGAATAGAGGTCGATATCACAGATCGGTGCCGCGATCTCCGCGGAATCAGCGACCGCCGCACTTTGTTCAGTGTTCATAGTGGGTCATTCTGCCTGGCGCACCGCCAGAACATCCGGCAACGAACTTTCCGCGATTGCATGCGCACAAACATCCGGAACGCCCAACGCGCGCAGCAGATAATGCGCCACATGCCGGGGATGCGTGCGAGCCCCACCCTCGTCACGCAAAATCGTGATCATCGCGGCCAAAATGGTCCCCATGACCATGTCACGGCCGAGCTGCATGCTGGGCAGGTCGAACTCGCCAGCCTTAATGCCTTCGCTCAGGGTCTTGCCGCACGCATCGTAGGATTCGCGTCCAAAGAAGGGGCCCGTGGCGCTGAGATGCGCCATGGCCCAGCCCCACGCGGGATCACGCCGGGCACGCTTCAGATAGTGCTGGATCGCAGCATTGGTGCGTTCGGCCCTGCTCTCGATGGTTGCGAGAGTTGCCAGCACGGCGTGATTGAAGTCGTGGCTGAGATCCAACGCCAGGGTCTGGAACAACTCATCGAGACTGGCGAAGTAATTGTAAAAGGTTCCGCGCGACACGCCCGCATCCGCGCAGATCTCTTCGATGCGGACATTGAGTCCGTGTTCATGGCCGATGAGCCTGAAGGTCGAATCCAGCATGCTGCGACGCGTTCGGCCCCGCTTGCCGGTCCAATTTTCGTTCGCACCGGCAGCGGCCGCGGGGACACGACTGTGCTTGCTGGAAACCATCGGGCAATAATCCTGATTTCTTGACTAAGTGTCAATTACGGACCAGTATGCCGCATCTATCGCAGGGCGAAATCGAGGGTCTTCAGGTGGCTTCAGTGATGAAGGAGATCATGGTTCCGCGCGGCGATGTGACGGCGACGGTCCGCTACGGAATCAAGGACGGGAACCTATATGGATTCGGCCAGGCCCCAGCGGATGAACAGCCCGTAATCCTACAGGATCTGCGGGATAAGGCTGATCAGCCCACCCTGGCGGGTGAAGGATTTGAGCTCGTCAGCCACGTCTCCGCAGTCACCGACTTCGAAGATCGCGATGCGGTGGCGACGACCTATCTGCCGGAGATTCGCGATCTCATGCGCATTGTGATGCGCACACCGCATGTCTACATGCAGTCGAACTGGGTGGTGCGCGCCGAAACAAAGCCATTCAGTGCCGTGGACCGGGGACCTACGGGCAACTTCACCAAGCACCAGATGAAGACGGGCGGATTCCTGCACATCGACTATGACAGCCCGGGAGCGGCGGCCTGGGCCAGGCGGGCAATGGATGATGCCGGGGTGAGCCGCTGGCCAGGCGGTCGTCTCGTGGTGTTGACTGCGTGGCGTGCGATTTCCGCGCCTCCGCAGGACAAGCCGCTGGCTTTCATTGATCGCCGCTCGGTTTCTCCCGATGACCTCATCCTGGAGACGATTCCGGTACCCACGGTCACCTGGAACGGCTACCAACTGAAGCGGAACGCAAGTCATCGATTCTGCTGGTGGTCCAACGTGAACCGAGACGAGGTCATCCTGTTTGCACAACACGAGGATGGGTTCGGCCCGGTGTCTGCGGCACCCCACACCGCGTTCCATGACCCCACGTGTCCACCAGATACGCCGACCCGACATAGCATCGAAGTCCGCGGCTACTGTTTCGTGCAGGACTAGGGGCCGCCGAGCCGGCGGATGCAGGCTCACCCCGCACTTGAAGCGGGCGGCCTTGTTCAAGGAGGAGGTTTGCCAACTCCGGTGGAGTGGAAGCAGCGCGCGAATTTGTGGTAGCCCCTGACAACGACTTGGAGAAGGAGAGCCATCGTGGACCGACGATCCGTCCTGAAGAGCTTGTCGGCGAGTACGGCGGTCGCTGCCAGCGGCGTGCTGAGTACGCCGGTTGCCGCGGCCTCGGGACGTCGACCCAATTTCGTCATCGTCCTGTGCGACGATCTCGGCTACGGTGACCTGACCTCATTCGGCGGTCGGATTTTCAAGACGCCGAACGTCGACCGACTCGCGCGCGAGGGTACGGCGCTGACGGACTACTATGCGCCGGCAAACCTCTGTACGCCCTCCCGGGCGGGTCTTCTGACCGGCCGTTATCCGATCCGCACGGGCCTTGGCTACGAGGTCATCATGCAGGATGACACCCGCGGTCTGCCGCTTTCAGAAGTCACCATCGCCAAGGCGCTCAAGCCGCACTACGCGACCGGGTTGTTCGGCAAGTGGCATCTCGGGCACATCGCTCCCTACTGGCCGCCGACGCAGCACGGCTTCGATCACTTTTTCGGCATTCCATACAGCCACGACATGAAGCCTCTCTCGCTGTACGAGAGTCATGCAGGGTCGGACGAGGTCGCCAGTTTTCCTGTGGATTACCCACAGCTGCAGCAACAGTTCTATGAGCATGCCGAGCGTTTCATCGAGCAGAATAAGGACGTTCCCTTTTTCGTCGAGCTCGCTTTGAGTGCGCCCCACCTGCCTGAGTATCCGCACCGTCCCTTTGCCGGAACGACAGCGGGTGGGTCTTACGGAGACGTGGTGGTCGAAATCGACTCAATCGTCGGCCGGTTGCTTGCCAAGCTGCGGCAGTTGCATCTCGAGCGGGACACACTCGTCATCTTCACGTCTGATAACGGGCCATGGTTCGAAGGGTCGACCGGAGGTTTGCGCGACCGCAAGGGTGGTGCCGCGTTCGATGGCGGCTATCGGGTACCGTTCATTGCTCGGCAGCCGGGAGTGATTCCGGCCGATCGGCGCGTCGACTCGATTGTCTCCGGTATAGATATCCTACCGACCTTCTGTGCCATGGCGGGCCAGCCACTGCCGCCGGGCATCGTGCTCGATGGACGGGACATCGCAGACGTTCTGCTGCACGGTGGTCCGTCCCCGCACGACGGGATCGTCCTCTTCGATAACGAGGACGTCGTCGGCATCCGGACCCAGCGCTGGAAATATGTCTCCGGGGCCTACTATCGAAGCGTCGGACTCGTCCCGTTTGCGAGGATGGGGTACACCGAACTCTACGACATGAAGGTCGACCCGTCGGAGAGCTACAGTGTCGCTGCCTCTCACCCCGACGTGGCCGAGGACATGCGAGCCCGATTCGGTCGAGCACAGGCAACGTTTGCCGTCTTCAAGCACCAGGAGCTTCCGCCGGTATTCCAAAGAATGAAGGGGCAGCCCAGGCACATGCAGGACTGACAGACGGATGGACGAACGGCGATGCCCTGCTCCAGCACACCAGATCCGGCGATCCGCCGATGACGGCCGCCGAGGTACGTGCCATCGTACGCGAGGAACTGAAAGCGTCGGACCGGTCCACGAATCGAACGGCCCCCGTTTAGACCCGCAGGCGCCACACTTAGTGTCACGACGCGCTGTGCCCTCAAGGTTGCGGGTCCGCTACCCGGTCCAGCGCCGCGGGCAGCGGCGGCGGGCTCGTCGAGACATCCGGGGCAGGTAATTGCTGGACGGTGTTCTCCCATCCCCCGCCCAACGCCCGATACAGCGACACGATGTCGTTAACGAGCTGGACGTTCGACTGCACCAAGGCCTGCCGGTCCGCCAGCACTGCGCGCTCAGCGCTCAGAACGTTGATATACGTCGTGAGGCCATGATCATATTGATTCCGAGACAGGTCCCACGTCATCTGTGCCGAATCCAGCGTGTCCTGCAGCAGATCGCGTGACACCCGATCGGTCCGGTAGGTGACAAGGGCGTCCTCGACTTCTCGAAGGGCATTCAACACCGTACTGCGATAGTTCAAAACCGCCTCCTGCTGTTGCGCTCGTGCAAACGTGAGACTCGCAGTGAGTCGTCCACCCGAGAAAATAGGCAAGGAGATGGCAGGTCCCGCGCTGTAGAAATGACTGGCCCAATTGGTGAGGTAGGATGCGTCCAGCGCGCGCATGCCGATGTTTCCGGTCAGCGAGATGTCGGGATAGAACTGAGCGATCGCCACACCCACGCCGGCAGTAGCTGCGTGCAGGCTCGCCTCCGCCTGACGGATGTCTGGGCGTCGCCGCGCGAGTGTGGATGGCACTCCCACGTCCACGACCTTGGGAATCGAAGGCAGAGGCCTGCTGTCGCGCAACTGATCGTCGACCGCGCCAGGAGCCTCGCCGGTCAATACGCTGAGCGCGTTCATCGCCTGCTGGATCTGACCTTCGAAAGCGGGCAGCTGCCGGCGCGTGTCATCGAGCTGAGTCCGCCCTTGGTCCACGTCGAGCTCGGTCGTCAAGCCATTGCGCTGCCGGCGTTGCGTCAGATCCAGGTTGGCCTCAGCCGCTTTGACGTTCTCCTCCTGGCTGGCCTTGAGAGCCTGTGCCCCGCGCAGCTGCACGTACGATTCTACGATCTCGCTCTCCAGGACGATCAGCGCATCGTTGAGCGCTTCAGACTGTACCTGGGATTGGGCGCGCGCCTGCTCCACCGAACGTCGGACCCGCCCGAAGAGGTCGAGCTCCCAGGAAGCATCGAGGCCGTATTGGTAAAGATTGGTTGGCCCGGTGATTTGGTCGAGTGCCTTATTGCCGCCGTTCACGATATCGGTGCTGAGCCCCGGTAACGTCGCGTCGTACGGCTTCAGCTGATTCGCGAGCGCGTTGAGGTCCCGGTAAGCGCCCTGAGATTCCAGAATGCCCTTGGCGCCGAGCTGCTCGTGTTGATAGCTGGCGTTGCCACCGAGGGAAGGCATTCCCGCGGCGCGTGCAGTCGCCACCCCCTGACGCGCTTCGAGCACACGGACGACCGCCTGCTTTACATCCAGGTTGCCGGTAATGCCCTTTTCGATCAAGCCGGTCAGGATCGGATCGTTGAATACGAGCCACCAGGTGGGATCCGGATCGGTCCGCTGATCGGCCAGATCGCCCTGTGCCACGGGATCTTTCCAACCGGGAACCGCGGGAGGAGCCGGGCTGCGATAATCTGGGCCGACCGTGCAGCCCAGCAATAAAAGCGTCGCACCGACGGTGACAAGAACTCTGTGGCGGATCATTCGCCGCTCCGCGCTTTGGATTTGCCGCCGGACATTAAAAGGCCGATCGGCACGAGCAGTAACGCCAGGCAACCGGTAATGAGGAAGGTGTCGTTGTAAGCCAGCGCGGCACTCTGGGCCTGTAGGATCCGGAAGACTTCGCCGGGCGCCATCTGCTTCGCCATCTGCGCAGCGTGCCCGAGGCTCATTGCAGCACCCTGCAGGTCCTGCAACAGGACGTTGTACGGCTGATTAGTAGGGTCCAGGTGTTCGGTCATATATTGCTGTCGAATCTGTTCATGGTTCGTGATCAAGGCGGTCGAGACGGAGATACCAATCCCGCCTACGACATTGCGCGACATGGTAAATAGCGCGGCTCCGTCACCATGCTCATCTTTCGGCAGGGTGACATAAGCGGCCGTGCTGATGGGAACGAACAGCAGGGCCAAGGCTGCCGTCTGGGCGGCACGAAAGATCCACAGGTGGAAGAAGTCCAAGTTGGGCACGAGGTTATTGGAAAAGAACAGCGAACCCGCCAGCGCCAGCCCGCCGGAAGCGATGACGTATTTCACGGGAACGAACCCCATTATTTTTCCTACGACCGGAATCAATGCGATCAGCACCAACGCGCCTGGCGCAAGAGCCAGTCCCGCCCACGTCGCCGTGTATGCCAACTGCGTCTGCGCGAACTGGGGAATAATGACCGCGCTTGCGTAAAGCACGAAACCCATTAGGCCGATCGCGATCGTGCCCAGCACGAAGTTGCGATCGCGGAATACTCGCAGGTTCACCACCGGGTTGCGGGCATTCAGCAGGTAGACAATGCCTACGACAAAGCCGACGAGCGAGATCAGGTAGAGAATGCGGATGGTGTAAGACGCCAGCCAATTGAGGTCCTCTCCCCGATCAGTCGCCACCTCAAGGCACCCGAGCGCCATCGTAATGAACACCACCCCCCAATAATCGAACGGCGGTGCGCGTTTCGCTTTGCGTTTGCTCTCGGGCGAATCCTCGACGAGGTGCATTACCCCGAAGAAGGTGCCTACGCCGATAGGGATATTCACCAGAAATATCCAGTGCCAGGAATACGTGTCGGTCAGGTAGCCGCCCACAACAGGGCCCAGCGCCGGGGCGACAACCGTCGCTATCGCAGTAATGGAAAACGCCGCCTGCCGCTTTTCCGGCGGGAATGTGTCGAGGATGATCGCCTGCTGAGTCGGTTGCAGGCCGCCGCCGAAGAAGCCCTGCACTGCCCGGAAGAGCAACAATTCGAGGAAGTTGGTGGAGATGCCGCAAAGAAAAGACGCGACTGTAAAGCCCGCCACACTCACCAGAAAATAGTTCCTCTGGCCCAGGCGCATGCTCAGATTGCCGGATATCGTCAGCACGATCGCGTTGGCGACAAGGTAAGTCGTCAGCGACCAGGTACTTTCATCGTTGCTGATTGCGAGTGTGCCGGCGATGTGCGGAAGCGCCACGTTGACGATCGTGGTATCCAGCACCTCCATAAAGGCGCCCATCGTGACCACGATAGCGATCAGCCACAGCTGGGAGCCGCCGCGCGACGCGCTCATCGGAAATATACCGTAGGCTCCACGGACAGTCCGAGTGGCAGAATCGGCCAGTTCTCCAGACCGTGATCGATGACGATCTTCACCGGTACCCGGCGAACGATCTTGACGAAGTTGCCGGTCGCGTTCTCGGCCGGAAACGCGGTGAAGCGTGCACCGCTGCCACCTTGAATGCTCTGGACATGACCACTCAGATGCAGATTGGAATAGGCATCTACGCTGATATCGACTCGCTGTCCGACGCGCATCCGGTCCAGTTGAGTCTCCTTGTAGTTCGCAACCACCCAGACATCACGGGTCACGAGATAGAAAACCTGCTCGCCGGCCTGTGCAAAGGTGCCGAGATCGACATTTCGCCGTGTGATCTGCCCGTCCTGAGGCGCTGTGACGCTGGTATAGGAGAGATTAAGGTTCGCCTGGGCCAGATTCGCCTGCGCCTGCTCCACTTGAGCCTGCCGTTGCTTCAGTGTCGCCTCCGCCGTATCGATGGCTTCCTTGACCAGAGCGGCCACCGAAACCTGAGCCTGGGCAGACTGCACGTTCGCGGCATTCGACCTCACCGCAGTCGTCGCCTGATCGACGTTGGTCTGCGTCGTCGCACGCGGATCTACTCCGTGCTGACGCTTTGAATCGTTTTCACTCTGGTCCAGATTGGCGCGCGCCTGAGCCAATTGGGCCTGCGCCTGGGCAAGGTTTGCGGGCGCCCGGACTTCAGTGGTGTGAAGGTCGACATCGGCGCTTGCCTGCTGAGCCAGCGTGGCGTCGAGATTGGCCTGGGCCTGGTCACTCGCGACAATGTAGTCGCGCGGGTCGATCTGCAGCAGGAGGTCCCCCGCATGAACAAAGACATTGTCGTTAATGCGGTTCTCAATGACGTATCCGGAGACTTTCGGCGCGATCGACACCGCATTGCCCTCCGTATAGGCATCGTCAGTACTTTCCTGATTGCGTGTCATCAGCCAAAAGATGATCCCGGCGATGATGACGACCACCGCGATGACGATCAGGATGATGATCGGCTTGCGGTTCTTTGACTTCTTCTGGCCGTCGTCGCCGTCCTTCTTATCGTCGTCGCCCTTGTCCGGTTTCTCGTCCTTCTTGTCCTTGTCGTCTTTACTTTTGTCGTTGTCCTCGTCTTTTTTGCCGGCCTTCTCGTCGTCCTCATCCTTGCCCTTCTCGTACTTGTATTTGTACTTGTATTTGTACTCACGGGAGCGATCGCCGTCGTCCGGGTAGCGGGGCAGTTCTTGCCTGTTTTTACGGAAATCGGCCTCGGCGGAATCTTCCATCGATAGTGCTTCCTAAACGGGTGAGCCGGCAGGATGCAGGCGGATATCGGCTGATGTATGTCAGCGTATGCCTGCAACTGCACGGTTGCGCGCGGCGCGTTGCACCAATTTGAAGACGGACGCCTCTATATAGCATCCGCTCAATGGTCATGTGGCTTGAGTGACCGCCATTCATCCGGTGTCGTCCCGGCGGAACAAACCCGGAGGGCCGTTGGCCAAATTGATTCCGTCATCCGTGTCGTGGGACTGCATCGGGTCAAGATAAAGGCTGTTCTCCCCGGCGAGGGTCCTGCCGCCTCAGCGATCATCGCTCCGTTACCCGGATTTATGAAGAGTCCAAACCTATTGGACAATTGATCATGGCCGGAGGGTGGCCCGCGTTCGTGTTTGGAACCGAACACAGATCTTCCACCGGCAACATGGGGGTGACGTACTTGATGCGGCTTCCCTGGACTTCAATCGCCGGCTGTTCACTGTCGAAGGCCGAAACGCCAAGAATCGTCAAACCCGTCATGTGCCGTTCAATGACGAAGCTGTGAGTGTGCTGAGGCGCTGACGCGAGCAGTCTGGCACTGTTTCGCGCGTCTTTGACGCGGCCACCGGATTCCGGACCGCGTGGGAAAACCTTCTGAAGCGCGCCCGGATCAGCCATTTCCGTTGGCAAGATCTGCGCCATGACTTTGCTTCGCGGCTCCTTCAGCGTGGCATCCCGCTAAACACGGTGCGGGACCTGCTGGGCCATAGCTCGGTGCATATGTCGCTGCGCTACGCGCACCTGGTGCCCGACCAACGGCGCGAAGCGGTGGCTAAGCTCAACGAGAAGCCAATTGCTGCGCTTACCATGCGCTTTTCGTGCAAGGGCCTGGACGCTGTCTGCCCCTATCTCGTTGCTATAATTGTTGGAAAGGGAGGGAATCGCACCCTCGACCCCGGCATTATGAGGGACATGGACGCCCTATACGCCATTTATATTCAATCACTTACGATGATAACGAGGCTGGGAGCAGGAAGGTAATAGCCCGTTTCAGGCGGTAATTTGCCGCCATGTCCGCGCGATATCCCCCACGGTCAGCCGGGTAACGGCGAAGTTGGTGCCCTCGTGTAGCCCGGTGGCTAGGTCTCGTAGGGTTGTAATGGTCTATACCAACGTACAGCCGGACACGCTTTGGGTTGTGCGGAGATTAAACGAACTAATCTCCGCACTGTACGCGGAGATTACGTGCCAATGCGGAGTTTTCCCGGTCACAATATCCGCATAAAGCGCGGAGATTAGATGGACATCTGGGAGCAACAGAACTGGCCTGACCTGACCTGGGAGGACGGGCACCTGGCCGCTTTGCTCGCGCAAGTCTCCCGAGAGCAGGGCCGGCTCTTGGGCAGGATGCAGGACGTCGGCTTCGACCTGCGCCGCGAAGCCCACCTGAGCACGCTGACAGAAGACGTGGTCCGCTCAAGCGAGATCGAGGGCGAAAAACTCGACAGTGCCCAGGTCAGATCCTCGCTGGCGCGACGTCTCGGCATGGACGCCGGCGGGTTGGTGCCAGCCGACCGCGATGTCGAGGGCATTGTCGAGATGATGCTCGATGCAACCACCCACTACGCACAACCCCTAACCGAAGAACGATTGTTCAGCTGGCACGCGGCCCTCTTCCCCACCGGCCGAAGCGGTCTTCAAAAGATCACCGTCGGCAACTGGCGGAACGACAGCAACGGACCGATGCAGGTTGTCTCGGGGCCTGTGGGCCGACAGAAAGTGCACTATGAAGCACCACCGGCCGCACGCGTCCCGGAGGAAATGAAACGCTTCCTGACTTGGTACGAAACGCCAGGCGATGAGGACCCGCTTCTTATCGCCGGACGAGCGCATCTATGGTTCGTCACCATCCATCCGTTCGACGACGGCAACGGACGCATCGCGCGCGCCGTCGGCGACATGGCACTCGCACGCTCCGAACAGAGTACCCAGCGCTTTTACAGTATGTCAGCGCAGATCCGTCGCGAACGCGGCGACTACTACACAACCCTTGAGCGCACTCAAAAGGGAACTCTTGATGTCACGCCGTGGCAAAAATGGTTCCTCTCGTGCCTGCACCGCGCAATAGACGCCTCGCAGGACACGCTCGCCGCTGTGCTGGACAAGGCGCGCTTTTGGGAGCGCTTCGCACAGCAGTCGCTGAACGCACGGCAGGTCAAGGTGCTCAACAGAGTGCTCGACGGCTTCGAAGGGAAACTCACCACTTCGAAATGGGCCAAACTCGCCAAATGCTCGCAGGACACCGCCTACCGCGACATCCTGGACCTCGTCGAACGAGGCGCGCTACGCAAGGACCCGAGCGGTGGGCGCAGTACGAGCTATTCATTGGCGCGAGACGCATGGGAGAAATGATCTGCGCGGCCCGAGGCAGCGCGCTTTGGCGTCACCCTCGTCATGAGCGGCGAGATAGAATTCAGCGCAGATGGTGTCAGCGCGAGCTTGAGCGCCGGTGATCTGTGGCTCCATGCGCCACAAGCTTCTTTCGCAATTGCCTGGATGCGGTCATCTCGGCGTGCCCCAAGAATGACCACCGCGCCCAGCGAAGAAAGATGTCGCGCGGCCGTTCACCGAGCCCGCTGCTTGCGCCTGCGATAATCGTCACCTTGCCTCGTAAGTCGTTGCTCGCCCTACAATTCGTCTCTACGTCACAGGATTCTCGCCAAGGCGTCGCACGTCATTCAAATTCGTCGTTCACTTTCGATCAATGAGCAACGAAACCGCCATCAACGGGCAGTGCCACACCCAGAACCATACTGGCGCCGGGGCTGCACAACCAAAGCACCACTGCTGCAACCTCCTCCGGACGGCCGAACCGGCCGATCGGTTGATCCTTTAGAAACTCTTTCATAGCTGCGGGATCGATGCCTGCGCCCATCGGGGTATCAATACAACCCGGGCAAATAGCGTTAACCCGAATTCCGTGAGCCGCGACATCCAATGCAGCGCTCTTCGTCAGTCCGATAACGCCGTGCTTGCTCGCATGATAAGCCGCGCGACCCGCAAGTCCCACGAGACCGCCCAGGGAAGAGCAGTTCACTATGGCACCGCTTCGCTGTTTTTTCATTTGTAGCAATTCATGCTTCATGAATGTCCAGACCCCTCGAAGATTCACTGCTTGGGTGACATCGTATTCTTCAGCCGTCTCTTCTGACATCGGGCACATCGGTCCGAGAATTCCGGCATTGTTGTAAGCCATATCCAGTCGCCCGAATTTGTCGACCGTGCCGCGGATGGCGCTTTCGGCTTTTGATTCATCAGAAACGTCACAAACAAAATTGATAGCGCTGTGCCCGTCAGCTCGCAATGCCTCAGTTGCCGCTTCGAGCTGCTCCTTGTGGCGGTCGACAAGCGCGACGGCGGCTCCGGCTGAGGCGAAGGCTCGCGCGGTGGCCAGTCCCATGCCGGATGCGGCACCGGTTATAAGGGCGACTTGGCCCTTGAAATCATAAGTCGGGTTCATAGTCTGTCTTCCTCAGTGCTAATGGGTATGGCTCGGCAAAATCGGGAAGTCCCGCGCCGTCACACGATCAAGAGCCGCATCGCTCGTCGGTGACCAGTTCGAGCCACTCGACCCTCTTGCCGTCCTTGGGTTCTTGGATGGCGATATGGGTCATCGCCGTCGTGGGAGTCGCACCATGCCAGTGCTTCTTCCCCGGCGGGCACGTAATGACATCTCCGCGACGAATTTCTTCTTTGGCTTCGCCCCAACACTGTGTCCAGCCAAGCCCTGCGGTCACGATCAAGGTCTGACCGCATGATATGATTGCCGTTCGCCTGGGTCCAGACATCAGCATGGCGGTGGTCGGCACACCATCGTACTTCAAAGGACGATCGGAGCCCAAGAAGCCGCAGGACCTCGTGCAACATGTCTGCATCAATTTGCGCCTGCCGACTCAAGGTGGCCTGTATGCGTGGGAATTTGCAAAGGGGCAGCGCGAAATCCGCGTACGGTCGAAGGACAGCTCACATTCAACCGCTCACCGCAGCTGCTGAATGCAGCGCTTGCAGGTTTCGGCGTTGCCTATTTGCCAGAAGATCTCGTGCGCCAGTATCTGAAGGAGCAACGCCTGAAACGCGTTCTGGAAGATTGGTGCCCGGCCGATATCGGGTATCACCTTTACTATCCGAGTCGGCGGCAGACTTCAGCAGCGTTTGCTTTCTTGGTCGAAGCGCTACGCTACCGACATTAGGCGATAACACGCGCCGATCTGGAGGGGCTGTTTTGCGCATCCATATCGCACCGGCTCGGCCCTTGTGCGCCATACGTCGACTGCTCCCTAGGGTGAGGTGCAGGAGAAGTTTTTGGCATCGCGCGCGTCACCAGTGCCGCGATACTTGGGACTAGATGGGTACGCACAGATAGGACGCGTAAAGCCCGTGCTCATCGGCTGGGGCATGCCGGGAGGGCCCGGCGGCATGACGGGGTGGGCGCCCTGAAGTGTGTCAGGGGCCTTACCCGTGTTGACCCAGTGTTCCAGCGCACCTAGCCAATCGACCACAAACGCGCCTTCGCCACCCGAGCAGTGGCCCATGCCCGAGACAGGGAAAAAGCGCACGCTGTCCGCGGCCTTCGCTTGACCCAGTTTCGATACGACACTCCGATAATAGTTAAGAGAGTTTCCGTAAGGTATGAGCCCGTCGGTGGTGCCGTGATACGTGATGAGCTTGCCGCCGTGACCTATGAAGGACCTTAGGTCAGGATTCATCGCCGCGGTAGCACCGCCATCGGCCTTCTGGGCCATCGCGACATCAACGTCTACATTGAAGGCGCTCGGATCCCACTTCGGATCCTGGATAACGACGTTACGGAAGTAGCTTGTCCCTATACTGAATTGCGGTGATGCATAGGCAGCCCAAAGCGGCTCGCTGCCGGGTCCGGTGCCTGGTATCAGTACCTGGCCGGACTTCGTGACGACACCCGCATAGATGCGACGGGCCGCAGCGACCTCAGGCGCTGTCAGACATTCCTTGGTGACGCCGCTGCGGCACTGGAGGGTGCCCGGATCGAAAGTACACTGCGAAGGCTCGCCGATAATACGATCCTTCGCTCCATCCGCCCCTGAACACTTGGCAATGGCCGCGTTCTGCAGAACTGCCAGCTTATCGAAGCCAAGCCCGTCGTGACCACCCAGATTGCGCTGAATTGAGATGGCCAACGACATGAGCGGCACCCAGTTGCTGGCCGGCGCGCCGGCTACAATCGCGTCGTAATCCTGCGGATAACGTTCAGCCTCCATCAACCCTTGGCGACCACCTGTCGAGCAACCCACCCAAAATGATTTCACGGGCGGGCTGCCGTAGGCCGCTGCGGTAATGGCCTTACCCACTATTGTCAGCTCGTGGACCGCTCGGTCGGCATAGTCGACCAGCTTCGCCGGATGCTCGAGTGCCCAACTGAAGTCGCCCATGCCGCCTTGATGTCCGGTGTCAGTGTTGGCGACTGCGTACCCCCGTCCGAGAGGATCGGCCAGAGAGCTGTAGACGATCGAGCCTGCTGCTCCACCGTTTCCGGTCTGCGCAAATTTCCCGTTCCACCCGTAAATGGGTAACCACAGCTCAAAGCGAATATCAGAATCGGACCGGGGGTGGATGGAACCCACGACGCGACAGAACGCCGGAAGCTTCGAAAAGTCCGCAGGTGGGCCTGCGAGCTCGGGCGACGGAGATTTAAACGCACCTGCCGAGACCACGGCGGCACTCGCCAGCGTCGTATGGGCGAACTGCCGGCTCATCAGTGCTGCGCAGTTCATTGGCGCCGTCGCCGACACCTGCTGGGAAGGTGTGGGCTCCGCAGCGCATATTTGCATGACGCCAACAGCAGTGGTACTCACGGCCAGTGCAATCAACGCAAGGCTTCCGGCCCTACGCTGTCCGGGCATATAGGTAGGATTGCGGCGCGAGTACCGTTTGTATTTGCGTTCTCTATGCATAGTTGTGCTCCCGAAACTGGTAGCGTCCCATCTAACCGGCTCGGCCGGACACCGGCCTACGCTTCTTGCTAGAAGTTCTTGGCGATCCGGACCCCGAACTGCCGGGGGTTGCCCAAAAAGTTGGAGGGCCCATAGGTAGATCCAGCGATGTAGATCTGGTCAAATAGATTCGTGCCATACAGTTGCACCATCCACTTGTCATGGGTATAGGTCAGTTTTGCATTCATCAGGTGGCGGACCGCCATATAGTCGCCCGGCAGTTCTTGTATCGTCTGCCACTGATGCGCTGTGTATGAATAGTCAACGCGCGGCGTTAGCGAGCCCCCAAACATGGGAATTGCGTACTCGATTCCACCGCTGATGGTGAGCTCTGGCGAATACGGATTAGGTCGTCCCGCCAGATTGGACGTCGCGGTGCTGTAGTCGAAGCAGGTTGGGCTCGCGGGGCACTGAGGCCCCAGCGGAACGTTCCCGTCTCCCGGTAGGAGGTTCGGATTCACGTAGAGCGTCGTGCCGAGTACCGAGTGCACATAGGCGAGATTTGCATCAATGCCCAACCCTTCAAAGCGCGACTGCGCCTGGGCTTCGAAACCGTCGATGGTCGCCTTACCGGCATTGGTTACGCCGTTAGCGCCTCCCGCACCGACGTTACCACCCTGTCCGCTTGGTATGATGTAGCTTGAGAGCTGCAGATCGCGGTAGTCCATGTAAAAGCCGTCAACCTGGGTTCGCACATGCCCCTCAAGCAGTGTTGACTTGAGCCCTATCTCATAGTCGTAGACGGTCTCCGGCGCGAATGTCGGGGCTCCCCCGCCATTTACACCGCCCGCTTTATAGCCCTTGGCGGCGTAGATGTACGCGAACTCATCCTGAGTGACGGTCCAGTTCAATGCGACCTTGCCGGTGGTCCCGGAATCATGCTCCCAGGTATATTGCGGTGAGTCGATGGCAAACGGTGCAAGACCCAGGAGCACCGTCTCGCCGGTTTCGTGAGCTCGAGAAGCGGTATAGCGAGCTCCGGCCTCGATTTGCAGGCCATCAATCAGGTCCATGCTGAGTTGGCCAAAGCCCGCGGTGGCGGTCTTGTATGTGATCGTGTTCGATTGAACGGTGGTTGGCGCAACAGGCTCATCGATCTGAACGACGACTTGAGCTGGATCGTAGAAATAGTAGCCGCCGGCCACCCACTGCAGGCGCTGATCGGTCGGTGACAGGAGGTTAAACTCCTGCGAGAGGATGTGCTCATGCACGTTGTTGTTGAACTCGCCCGACACCACAGTCGTTGAATAGTAATCGTCGACGTAGTCGACGTGCGCCTGGCTCGTTCCCGACAGGGACCTGAAGGTCATGCCATTCGCGAACCTGTACGAAATTTCCAGAGCCTCACGCACACCCCACTCATCGTATACGGTGTCCGGTATCGAGTAGTCCAGCGAATAGGAAAGCGGCACCGGGACGTAGTGGGGGCTGTTCTGACTCACAACGTGGGCGAGTCCCCCCGTCGTGTTTCGATTGATAGTCGTCGTCGACTTGATTGAAAGACCTTCCGATGGCTCCCACAGCAGTCCCAGCCGCAGATTGCGTTGATCGAGATCACCGGGTTTTGCGAAAGCTTGGTGCGACGGATTATCTTCGCTGGGGGTTCCATATTGGGTAAAGAAACTGTCGCGGCTCTCGGTGTTAAAGGCGAGACGGGCGGCAAACGTGTCGCCCAGGGGTACGTTGAACGCACCTTGGGTCCCCACGTCCTCATAATTGCCAAACTGCAGCTGCACCCGATCCTCGCTGGAGCCCAGTACCGGAGCTTGCGCCACATAGAAGATCGCGCCGCCGGTTGAAGAGGAGCCGACAAACGTACCCTGAGGGCCGCGCAAGACTTCGACGTGGTTCATGTCGTACAGAGGCTCGCTGGAGAGGATGGGAAACTGAAACAGTCCGTCCCGATAGACAGCAACACCTGCCACGACAACAGGCGAGGACACGCCCAAGCCGATTCCGCGAATGTTCACGTTGGCGGTGATACCGGCCTCGGTGACGGACATGCCCGGATTGAAAAACTGAAGGCTTTCAAGATTGGTGATGTCCTTGTCTTGAAGATCCTTGCCGCTTAAGACGTTGGCGGTTATCGGTGTCGTCTGAAGATTTTCGGTGCGCTTTTGGGCCGTCACGATGACCTCCTGCAGCCCCTCCGAGGTAGGAGCCGCCTCGGCGCCGGAAGGCTGGGGAGTCTGGGCGTGAACCCCGGTACCGGACACGGCCAAAGCGACCAGCCATGCGAGCACGTGAACTGCAGAGCGCCCATGGCGCACGACAGGCAAAACGAACCCGTCCGCGGCGCTAGCCGCAGCTTTTGAGAACATTGGAATCCCCCTTCTTTTATCGAATTTGTGCGTTGCCGCAGGGCACGTCTCAGGCACGGCCCGATCCACAAACCTTTGAATCCCTCCGACTACCTCTTACATCGGTCAGACTAGAACGAACGTTCGATCGTGTCAACGAGTGATCGAACGATCGTTCCAGTCAATAGCAAAGGCGGAAAATTGCCTGTTAGCTGTGCGCTCAAAGGAGCGCACGTGGGGCAGACGTAATTTCGCTATGCTTCCGAGGCAACGCCGCTGGCGTCAGAGACTGATACTCCCTTGGCCAAAGATCCGGAATAGAAATTGCCCCAGCTGCGCAATGCGCCGACAGTCAAACGGGACACGGCGGTCAATATCCTTGATACCGCCGAGAGGCTGTGTGGCTTGCACGGAATTGAGTCGGTCTCCGTTCGCGACATCGCAACCGAGGCGGGTGTGAGCATCGCCGTCATTTATCACCACTACGGATCCAAGGCGAATCTGCTGCTGGCGATTCTGAACAGCCGATTCCTGGAAGTCAGGACCGAGTTCGATACCCTGATTGGCGAGCTGCAGTCGAGGCCAACGCCGGCAGTGCGGGATATCATCCGCGCTGTTTTGCAGCCCATGAATCGCTGGCGAAGACCAGACCGCGAGGCCGCATTGCAGTTTTATGCCCTGGCTCTGGTATGTCCGCTACCACCACTGCGGGAGGCCATCGACAGCGGGGTCGTAGGCCTGCGACGCGTCGTTGAATTGCTCCAACGTGCTCTCCCGCGCCTCACACATGAGGATGTCTGCTGGCGTCTGCATTTCACGATGAAGATTTCCCATCAGACCAGCTGGGATACGACGCGCCTTGGGATCCTTTCAGAGGGTAACTGCCACAGCGATGATCCCGAGGAATCTCTCGCACGCGGTATCGCGTTTGCAGAGGGCGCCTTTCTCGCTCCGCCATTCGTATATACCGCTAAAGCTGCGGCCGGTCGGGTCAAGCCGAAGCGAAGGCGCCAACCTCGCCCACCTGCACCTTAGATAGATCAAGGGCGACAGACGCGGGATAAAGATTGAGCGTCAATTCCTGGAATCGTTTATCGGACGCGAAAATCAGTCGAAGCAGTAGGCAGATGCCCTGCGGTCATGAGTCGCGGCCGCCGAGGCCTTAAGCGCCGTCGCGCTCATGCGCTCGGGCGTCTATCTCAAACCGAAGTCGCCGGTTGGTGTGCCGCGCAAGTGGTTCTGCGCCGTCCGACACACTCGGATTACAGTTTCGCGGAACCACCGATGAGGCGGGTCAGCATCAACACGAGGATGCCACATCGCCGATACTGCGATCTTCGGCGTCCGAACCGGCAGCTCAAAGCTCACCAAGCCCTGAACAAACGGCTCTCCACTTATCAGATCGCCACCGAGACACCAACTGGGGACGAGCGCGACGAGGTCCGAATGACGCGCGATCCGTAAGGCATCAAGGAAACCCGGCACGACGACGACGACATCACGCTCCAGACCATGTTCCTCAAGAGCATGGTCGACGGGTCCTGCAAATTTCCCCATTCGGGATACCACGACATGCCTGCAAGCTGCGTATCGCTTAGGTGTCACCGCCTCCATCAGTAAGTCATGTCCTTCTCGGACCACACCTACGAACTGATCGCGGAACAAGAAGTGAGTCTTCACCTCCGGTGCGAACTCTCCGAGGACCCCGATTTCCAGATCGATCTGCCCCTGTCGCAGCGGCTCAGCGTCTTTGACGGGCTTAGGAGCGAAGCGCAGGCGAACCCGTGGCGCGGCCTGCGTGACAGCAGCTACCAAAGGGGTGGAGAAGACCGCGACGAATCCCTCGTTGGTGCGGATAGTAAAGGTCCGCTCCAGCGACGTGATGTCGAGCTCGGTGGCCTGCGGGCCCAAGACGGCCTGCACCTCACGGGCGAGTTCATGAACGCGGCCGCGCAATTCGGCGGCACGGGGCGTTGGGACCAATCCCCGCCCCGCGCGCACGAGCAGCGGGTCACCTGTGGCGGCTCGGAGGCGGGCCAGAGTGCGGCTCATGGCGGAGGTACTGAGGCCAAGTTGACGGGCTGCCCCGGTCACGCTGCCTGTGGCCAATAACGCATCCAGGGCGGACAGCAGATTCAGGTCCAGGCTCTCCATAGCCCCAATCTACACAGTCCGACGACAGCGGCATAGCGCTGAATGCAACTATATGTTGCGTCTTATGCGTCTGGCGCCCTGTTTGGCGCGGGCCTACATTTCCGAGTCACTCACTTCTTAGCAAAGGTGCTCTCAATGTCCCCAACCAGGCCAGAACATACCGCCAGCGCGATTCTCATCGTAGGGGCGTCGCGTGGTCTCGGACACGCCATGGCAATCGAGCTTCTCAAGAGAGGATGGGCCGTCGTCGGTACAGTCCGCCCTTCCGAAGGCCGCACTCAATTACACGACCTGGCGGATGAAAATCCGGGCGGGGTTGAAGTCGAGACCGTCGATATCTGCGAACCAGACGAGATCGCCGCACTTCGCACCCGTTTGGCGGGGCGGATATTCGACATCCTGTTCGTGAACGCCGGCACTGGCAACGCAAATCCAAATGACACCATCGCCCAAGTCTCGACCGACGACTTCGTTCGGGTGATGGTCACCAATGCGCTTGGACCGATGCGAACCATCGAGGCGCTGCAGGATCTTGTCCCCGCCGATGGTCTCATCGGCGTCATGTCCTCCGGACAGGGCAGCATTGCCAACAACACGAACGGCGGATTCGAAATCTATCGCGGCAGTAAGTCCGCTCTGAACCAGTACATGCGCAGCTACGCCGCCCGCCATGCAAATGAGCCACGCGCGTTGCTGCTGATGGCTCCGGGCTGGATCCGCACCGCTTTAGGTGGCCCAAGGGCACCTCTCAGCATGGAAGAGGCGATTCCGGATGTGGTCGATGTGCTTCTCGCGAAGCAGGGAAGACCTGGTCTCGAATACCTCGATCGTATGGGGAATGCGGTCCCCTGGTAAGCCTTGCGGTGCCGCATTTTCACAAAACCATGTCCGAGAGCGAGAACTTCGGCAAAGGCCATTTATGAAACTCATCGGAATCGAGGAGCATTTTCTCACGCCGGACATACGGGATGCCTGGAACGCCATCAATCTTGCGGCAACTGATCCGAGTGTCGCGTTTCACTCCGGAGCCATTGAATCGCGTCTGTTCGAAATCGCTGAGGGTCGACTCGCCCTAATGGACGAGACGGGGCTGGAAGTCCAGGTCCTCTCGCTCACAACGCCGGCGCTGCACGACCTCGGGCGCGAGAGCATCGATATAGCGCGCAGAACCAATGATGCGTTGGCAGCAGTGGTCCAACGCTATCCAATGCGTTTTCAGGCATTCGCGATTCTGCCGGTGTCAATGCCGGATGAAGCGGCCCTTGAACTTGATCGCTGCGTCAGGACGCTTGGCTTCAAAGGCACCATGCTGTGCGGGAGAGTGGGTAAGCGCAATCTTGACCACCCGGAACTTTTTCCCATCTTCGAAAGCGCTGCGTCCTTGCGGGTGCCGATCTTCATCCATCCGCGAGTGCCGCCTGAGTCAATAAGGGCTGCCTACTATTCTGGCTTTACGCACGAGATCGACATGATGTTTGCTACCGCAGGCCTTGGCTGGCACTACGACGCAGGCATCCAATTCGTGCGCCTCCTCCTCTCCGGGATGTTCGATCGCCTCCCAAGCCTGCAGGTCATCCTCGGTCACTGGGGCGAACTCGTGCTGTTCTATTCGGAGCGCCTGGCGGCTATGGATCGGCTATCAAGGCTCGTGCACCCGATCGCAACCTACCTTCGTCAGAATCTTTACGTAACGGCGAGCGGAATGTTCCTTCCCCATTATCTGGAGCGTGCCGTGGCCATCGTCGGCAACGATCGTCTGCTCTTCTCCACGGACTTCCCCTACCAATATCGTCCAGGCCGAGATGCCAGACGCTTTCTGGATAACTGTGGACTTGATCAAGACGCCAAAGGCAAATTCGCGCACGGAAACTGGAATCGGCTATCCGCGCGGGTCTGAAGATCGGCACTTAAGCGGGTAATAGACCGGCCGCGAACGTGTTGGCGGGCACGACCAGCAACCACACTTCCTCGGACGCCGCTCCGACATGCAGCCCGTCCAGCTCGACCAGCCGGATGGCATCGCCACCCGCCTCGGTGCGCAGCAGCGGAACCTCGACCATCAGGCGCAAGTTGTTGTCGCCGGTTGTGTCGATTGGCAGCTGTTCCAGGACCATACCGAAGTATGGTTCCGGTTCCACGGAGTCCACGTCGGTACTCGTGGAAGCAGGATAAAGGCGCGCCTCGCCTTTTTCGTAGTCCACATCCACCCGCCCCACCGGAACGAGATCAACGTCGACTCCGTCCAGGTCGGGCGTCGCGAGGTATGCCGAAAAGGCATGCACGTCGCCGGCAGTCTTGAGTTGCGCGTAAAGTTCGGAAAGTCGCACCTATCTCTCCCGGCACTTGCGTTGACCCCGGTCTCCTGCCAGTCGGTTGTCGCGATGTGCACGATGATCGCTGAATAGCCGAACGATACCCGAGAGCGGCTCGGGCCGCGCGAACAACAAGCCCACTACGGATCTCGGCATACTGGTCGATCCGAGCCCCAGACGCTGCATGGCGACCGGCCAACGCCGGGTCAGGCAACGCCCTCGATGATCCGCAGATCGCGATCGGCGCCATTGCCCAGGACGCGCAGCGCCTCCTGATAGGCCGGGCCGTCATGCGCGGCAATGGCCTGTGCGACGCTGTCGAATTCGATGAGGACCGTGCGCTGGTGGATGCCACTCTCGTAGAGTTGCTTCGGCAGTCCGCGCGCGAGAAAGCGGCCGCCCGCTCCCTGCAGCGCCGGAGCCGCCAGTTTGGCGTAGGCCGCAACTGCCGCCTCATCCCGAATGGACCGGTATGCCGAAATCCAATAAGCCTTGGCCATAGTCCTCTTGCCGTGTGCCAGACCCAAAACACTCGAAGGCCAGGAGCGCGACGGGTCTCGGATGCCGGCGCCCTGCCCTTTACACCCCGCCTTGCAGACGAAGCTGACATGGGCTTTGCTGAATAGCAATTCGCGGTAGGTCCCAGCGATTAAATTTGGTGGAAAGGGAGGCAATCTAAATGCTATCTAACGACTTGATTCTAAAGGCCTAACGGAAATGCGCTGATTTCCATACCCCAGAAATACCCCACCCGCGTCCAGCCTTCCAAAATATCATCCGGCCGGCCGACCAGCAGTCGCCATACAGGCCGACTGGGAGATCCCGTGAAGAAGACCACCATCCTGCCTTCCTACCGTGAAGTCTTTAGATTCATGTGTCTAGAGCATCCTGGGAAGTCCACTCATGACTAGCGCCATTTTAGGTCTCCTGCATCCCGGTGAGATGGGCACGTCCGTGGGCTTGGCCGCGCAGAGCAATGGCGCACGGGTGGTGTGGGCTGCCGCAGGGCGCAGCGTAGCTACGGCGCAACGCGCCACGGCAGCCGGGTTCGAATCCTTGCCAGATTTGGGGGCGGTCGTCGCCCGATCCTATGTAATCGTCTCGGTCTGTCCGCCACATGGTGCAGAGGCACTGGCCCAAGAAGTCGTCGCGGCGGGATTCCGGGGCCTCTATATCGATGCCAATGCCATCTGCCCAGAGCGGGCACGCCGCATCGCAGCTTTGGTCGCCACGGCCGGCGGACGCTTCGTCGATGGAGGCATCATCGGCAATCCGCCGCGCGGGCCGGGCGAGACACGGCTTTATCTCTCCGGCCCCGATGCCGAACAGGCGGCCGCACTGTTCCGAGGAACACTGCAGGAACCGATAGTGGTGGGGCCGGAGCCCGGTACGGCATCGGCGCTGAAGATGGCCTATGCGGCGTGGAACAAAGGCCAGATCGCGCTCCGGCTCGCGGTAGCCGCGCTTGCGCGGAGGGAGAGAGTGGAAGGGGCGTTCACAGCGGAATGGGCACGCTCGCAGCCTGGTCTCATGGACCGCACCCGCGGCGACGCTGTCCGGGTCTCAGCAAAGGCTTGGCGCTGGACCGGCGAGATGCAGGAGATCGCGTCGACATTCGAAAGTGCGGGCCTTCCCCGCGGCTTCCACGAAGCCTCGGGCGCGATCTACGAGTTCCTGGCGCGCTTCCAAGATAGCGAGCCGCCGAACTTCGATGAAGTGATGGCAGCGATGCTGGAACGATAGCTACAGGGGTATCCGCGGAGTATTCATAAACGGGAATTGCGGTGTAGGCTCGCCACGATCATAAGAACAGGAAGCGGCCAACCGCACCGGAAGGGACAAACATGAAGAGCGTCGCCGCGTTATGCCTGATCCTGCTGTCCTCCCACATCTGCGCAGCCATGTGACTGTGCCCTATCCCACCAGTGCGAGCCGCGAGGGCTGGGTCGATGTCGGTTGCCCTCTGCGCGATTGTGAGTGCAGCAACTGTGGTGGCCCGTTACGGTATCGGGGCCGCCAAGTAGCGTGTCAGACAGCCAATGGCTGCTTAGGCCCCGGATGCGATCGCAGGTACTGCGTCGGAGTCATACCTAGTACTTTGTGGAAAGCTGCCACAAAGGAGCTTGGTGTGCTGTAACCCACAGCCAGTGCGGCGTGAGTGACCTTTGCGCCTTCCGCGATCAGGCGCATGGCGTGCATCAGACAAAGCTGTTGGCGCCATCTTCCCAGTGTCATTCCGGTTTCATCCTGGTATAGCCGCTCTACCGTTCTTCTACTGGCGCCACTCGCCCTACACACGGCATTCAGTGATCTCCTTTCAGCCGGATTGCCCAGCAGTGCATCAGCAACGCGCTTTGCCCTCGGATCCTTCAAAGCCGGCAACTGCAGCGCTACCAGTTCAATGGCCTGAAGCTGATCGAGGATGACGTCAATCAAGTGACGCTCTACTGCGACTCTGCCCCGAAGACTGCCGGCGGCGCAGGAGCAAAGGATGAGCTCCTTCAGAATTGGCAGCACGTTGACTACACAGCAGTTGCGAGGCAGCGACGTAGCCAGGCGGGGCCGCAGATAGAGCGAGCGCATCGCCACATCGCCCGACATTGCTATCGAATGAGAAACTCCCTTAGGTATCCACACCGCCCGCTGGGGAGGAACGATCCAGGTTCCGTCTTCTGTGCGTACTGTCATTACGCCCTGGGAGGCGTAAACCAGTTGGTCGCGGTCGTGAAAATGCACAGGGATAGTATGGCCGCGCGGATAATTCCTTGCGAGCGTCACGATCCAGGAGCCGTTGTGGGCTACGTGATCGAAAACCGCCGTGTGTCGCATTTTCAACATAGTTGGTCAGAATATCGACAGTATGGCGGGCGCGCAAATTTTAAACTGCGACAGTCTGCCGGGCATTTCCCCGCGGGGGGTGGCCGTTGCGCGCTTGAGCAATCAGGAGGACTTGAAACATGAATCGGGAAGTGATGACACACTCGCTGCATATCCGATGTCTTTTGTTGATTGCCACCATAGGCTTGTGTTCGAGCCCCTGGCAGCGGAGCTTGGGGGCAATGGAGCCAAACCCTTGCGCAGCCAATCCGGAGAGCCGGCTGCTGGACTTCTGGCTCGGCGAGTGGACCATCGCCGCTCCAGGAGGCAAGTCAGGCATGACAAGCCGAGTCTATCTCGCTCTCGACAAGTGCATGGTTGTCGAGAGCTGGAGCGGTAACCAGGGGCATCAAGGCGAGAACATGTTTGCATACAGTCAGGACGACCACAGCTGGCACGGAATGTTTGCCGACAATGAGGGCCGCGTGCATGTCTTCGTTGACGGAAAGGTCAGATCGGGTTCCGCGGTATTCTCAGGACCCAGCCGGGGACCGAAGGGCGAGACTCTCCTCAATCGGATCAGCATTGCTCGTGCAGGCCCTGACAAGGTGGAGCAGCTGTGGCAGAAGTCGGCTGATAACGGCATAACGTGGTCGACTGAATTTCGCGGTGAGTACTCTCGGAGAAGCCCCTGACGCCTGCGGGAAATACGCATGTAGGGCCGCTTTTTCACTGGCCTTCGATGCGCGCAATCGTGCTGGTGCTCGTCATGGCCTGCAGTGTGCAAGCGCAAGCGTCGCCTCCGTCTCCACAGATCAGTCTGAAAGCGGGGGTTCTACAAGGTATGCATTCTGGCGCAACCGGCACGCAATCGGTTTTTCTGGGAATTCCCTACGCGTCGCCACCTGTTGGCTATTTAAGGTGGAGACCGCCGCGGCCACCGGCGGCATGGTCTGGCACGCGAAGCGCCTCACATTACGGGCCGGCCTGCCCGCAACTGCCCGCAAAGTGGTTACCGTACCCTACTTGGAATGAAGACTGCCTGTACCTGAATGTCTGGACTCCCGAATTATCGGCGAAGGCCCGGCTTCCGGTCATAGTGTATTTTCATGGTGGATCCAATCAGGCGGGATACAGCCAACTGACTCCTCTGGGTTCGGCGCTTTCCTCCATGGGTGTCGTCACTGTGACCGTGAATTATCGGCTTGGGCCCATGGGATTCCTGGCGCTCCCCGCGCTGACCGCAGAATCCCCGCATCACACCTCCGGAAATTACGGTCTTCTTGATCAGATCGCTGCGCTTCGCTGGGTACGCGAGAATATCGCGCGTTTCGGCGGCGACTCTCGGCGCATTACCGCCATGGGCCAATCGGCCGGGGCCGTCGACATTTGTCTGCTGATGACATCTGCGCTGGCGCGGGGGTCATTTCAGCGAGCCATTATGGAGAGCGGGGATTGCCAGGGAACGGTGAATGAAGATATTCGAGCTTCGATTCCCTATAACGGGCTTTCAGACTCGGGTGAAGGTGCCGGAAAACGCCTGGCGGCCGACTTGGGAATCGGGTACGGATCAGAGGCACTTAGAGCGCTGCGCGCCATTCCCATCGCTACGATTCTGAAAGCCTGGAGCAGCGATCAGACGATTCACTTCGGCGCGATCGTCGACGGTTGGGTAGTTCCCGACCAGCCGAGCAAGATCTTTGCGGAAGGCAGACAGGCTCGCGTTCCTGTCCTTGCTGGCAGCAATGCCGACGAAGCCACGGTATTAGCCCCCGGACCCACGACTGTCGGGGAATACAAGCAGTACTTACGGGAAGACACTGGAACATACGCGCAGCAGGAGTTCGCGACCTGGCCGGTATTGTCCGATGCGCAGGTTTCACAACAGTATGCGCAGCTGCGGAGCGACACATTTGCCTACGGGGCATGGTCCATGGGACGCGCCATGACGAGGATTGGCGAACCAGCCTGGTTGTATCGCTTCACCTGGGCCCAATCCGGCCCGCGGCGACGCCTTGGTGCCTATCATGGCGAGGAACTCTCGTTTCTGGGCAACGAGTATCCAAGCAATTGGGGTTCGAGCGGCGGCGATGCAGCATTCGGGGAGACCCTGCGACAATACTGGACGAATTTCGCCAAGACCGGAGATCCCAATCGTGCGGGCCACCCAGAATGGCCCAGATATGACCTTCGCGCGAACCAGATTCAGGAACTCGGTCAGCAGATTCACACTGTCCCAGCTTCGCCGAAACTCCTCCGGCTCGAAAACATTATGAGACCAATTCTTGCGAGCAGAGTCGATGACTTGCCGAATCAGGTGCGCAGGTGAATTTGGTGGAAAGGGAGGGAATCGAACCCTCGACCCCGGCGTTATGGTAACCACAAACATTACGGGAGACCCCCGAATGGGCAACTCTTCAACCAGGAATAACGTCCTGAGACTTCATACCTAGACGGCCCGGAGCCGTTGCAAACACTAAGGAGTTATCGGTTCAAGGCCGGGCAAAATTCCAGCACGGTCAAAGCAGCTTGTCCAACGTGATCGGAAGGCTACGAATCCGCCTGCCACACGCATTGTAGATCGCATTCGCCACCGCAGCTCCGACTCCGGTAATTCCTATCTCGCCGACGCCATGTGCCCCCATCGGGGCGTGCGGGTCTGGAATGTCAGTCCACATCACATCGATGTTCGGCACGTCCATGTGCACCGGTACGTGGTATTCCGCGAGGCTCGGATTCATGATGCGCCCGTTACGCTCGTCGAACTGCGTTTCCTCCGTCAGAGCAAGGCCCAGCCCCATCACGATGCCACCGCGCAACTGGCTTGAGGCGGTTTTCGCATTCATGATCCGACCGCAGTCGAATGAGCCCAGGAAACGGCTGATGCGCGGTTCTCCGGTGATCACATTCACCCGTGCTTCGCAGAACATCGCGCCGTATGAATGCATCGACCAATGCAGCATCTCGAACGGCGGCGGCGCAGCGGCCTCCACGGTCAGCTCTTCGCGTCCGGCACGTTGAAGGATGGCGGCGTAGCTCTCATGGCGTTTCGGCTCGTCTACCTTGCACAGACCGCTGTCATGACCGCGCAACTGGCCCGGCTTCAGGCCGCTGAGCGGCGATTCCTTGCCTGCCAGCTTCAGCAGTGCAGTCACCAACGCTGCTTGCGCCGCGACCACAGCGCCGCCAATCGACGCCGTCTGTTGCGATCCACCCGCAAGTACGAGCCCGGGGTACGACGAATCGCCGTAACAAAAGGTCACGCGTTCCATGGGCAGCCCTAGCCGCTCGGCGGTTACCTGGGTTTGAGCGGTAGACGTGCCCATTCCCATCTCGTGTGCCGCAATCTCGACTTTCGCTCGCCCGTCTTTGCTGAGCGTGATCCGCGCGACGCCGCCTGGCATGCGATAGTACGGATAAGTGGCGGTTGCACACCCTATGCCGACGAGCCATTCGCCTTCGCGGCGCATGGCCGGTCTTGCGTTTCGCTGGGTCCAGCCAAATCGTTCTGCGCCCGCTCGGTAGGCCTCCACGACGTGCCTCGATGAGAAACGCAATCCGGTGGTCGGGTCCTTCTCCGGCTCGTTGCGGAAGCGAAGTTCGATTGGGTCCATGCCCAGCTCCGCGGCCAATTCATCTACCGCGGACTCGAGCGCAAAGGTACCGACCGATTCACCCGGCGCGCGCATGAAGGTGTTGGCGAGCATGTCGAGTGTCGCGACTTCCACTTCGAGCCTGAAGCTGCCCGCTGCATAAGCGGTGCGCGCCGGCAGAATGAAGGGTTCGGGCATGTTGTTGTGAGGGCTCATCGCCACTACGCCCGTGTGGATCAGCGCATCGAAACGCCCATCGGCCTGTGCACCAATCGCCACCCGCTGCTCGGTGTTGGTCCTCCCGCCGACGACTCGATAGACGCCTTCGCGAGAAAGCATGATCCTGACGGGTCGGTCTGCAAGCCGCGATGCCGCGGCGGCTAGAATGTGGTGGGTCCACAGCGACTTGCAGCCGAATGCACCACCAACAAAAGGCGATGTGATGTGCACCTGCTTCTCGTCCAGGCCGAAGATCTGCGCAAGCGACCAGGCGGTATGCGTCACCGCTTGTGAAGCGTCGTGCACAGTGAGCTCTTCACCCTTCCACGCCAGGGTTGCTGCATGCAATTCGATGGGGTTGTGGTTGTGACGCGGCGTGCTGTAGGTGACATCGACCTTATGCGGCGCGGCCGCCAACGCCGCCTCTGCATCGCCCATCTCAAGCTTCAGCGGTTCGCCCTGGAAATTGCCGGTCTTCACCCCAGCGGCCTTCGCCGCAGCAAAGTTGGTCATTCCAGGTTCGGGCTCGTAGGTGGTGCGTATCAACGACTTCGCGTGATCGGCCTGCTCCTGCGTCTCGGCCAGCACAATGGCGATGGGCTGGCCGTTCCAGTGGATGAGGTCGTCCTGCATCACTGTTAGATCGTCTCCGCCAGCCGCCTTGGCCGCCGACATGAAAAGGGGCGTCGGCTTCAAGCGCGGTGCGTTGCGGTGCGTCATCACGAGCACGACGCCGCTGGCGGCTTCAGCTTCGCCGGTGTCGAGCGTCGCGATGCGACCCTTCGAAATCGTGCTGTAGGCGAGCGCGGCGTACGCCATACGGTCCATTGGAAACTCGGCTGCGAAGTGCGCCTTCCCTTGCACTTTGAGCGGACCGTCGAGACGCGAGACCGGAGCGCCAATCAGGCCGGGCTTGCTGCGGATCAGTGGGTCGGGATGGGCGTCCGGCATCCAGGAGTCTGGTGCGAGCTCGACTGCCTTCTTCATCGCCGCCTGGAGGGCGTATGTAATGATGCTCATACGTCCATCTCCATCAGTTCGGTCAGCACAGCAACAATCGTCCGATTCGCCAGTTCAACTTTGAAACCGTTGTCGCGAAGAGGCGCAGCGTCGGCCAGTTCGGCCTCCGCCGCGGCGCGAAAACTCTCCGGCGTGGCGCGCCGCCCCTTGAGCGCCGCTTCCGCCTTCCAGGCTCGCCACGGCTTGTGGGCGACGCCCCCGAGCGCGAGTCGAACCTCCTTCACGGTGTCTCCCTCGACTTCCAGTGCTGCGGCGACTGAAACCAGGGCGAAGGCATAGCTCGCCCTATCGCGCACCTTGCGATAGGTGGAGCGTGCCGAAAACGGCAGTGCGGGTATTTCGACAGCGGTAATCAGCTCGCCCGCCTCCAACATCGTCTCGATGTCAGGCCGGTCTTCTGGCAGCCGATGCAGGTCGGTCAGGAACAGCGTGCGCTCGCCGCGCGCACTTCGCAGATGGACGTTTGCGCCGAGCGCTGCAAGCGCCACACACATGTCGGAGGGATGCGTCGCGACGCAGGCCGACGACGCGCCTAGGATTGCGTGATTGCGACTGAATCCGCCGATCGCATCGCAGCCCTCGCCCGGGCTGCGTTTGTTGCAGCGCGAACCGTCATGGTCGTAGAAGTAGGCGCAGCGCGTGCGTTGGAGAATGTTGCCGCCGACGGTCGCCATGTTCCGTATCTGAGCCGAAGCGCCGGCAACCAGGGCCCGCGAAAGCACCGGGTATTGACTCCGCACCGCACGATGCGACGCGACGGCGGTGTTGCGGGTGGCCGCGCCGATCAGGAGGCTGCCGTCTTCTCGCTGCTCTATGGTGTCCGAAAGTCCGGTGACGTCGATCAAGCTGTGCGGGTGTTCTATCGTCTCCCGAAGAAGATCGACGAGGTTGGTGCCGCCGCCGATATACTTGGCGACGTTCTCTGCACCGAGCCGCACGGCCTCGGCCGCATCCCGTGCTCTCGTATAGGTGAAGGGCGTCATGCGACCCGCTCCGCGTGCACGTCCGCGATCGCGTCCACGATGCCATTGTAGGCGCCACAGCGACAGAGATTCCCACTCATCCGCTCGCGCAGTTCATCGTGCGTCAGCAGGATTGTTTCGGCTGAGAGGTCCGCAGTCACATGACTCGGTACGCCTCGGCTCAGCTCG
>Ga0302316_10000359_pt1 | contig 40901 bp, 37 predicted proteins | sample III_Palsa_N3_2_FD_200456 | JGI IMG/M metagenome (GOLD analysis project Ga0302316, IMG submission 200456) | Peat permafrost microbial communities from Stordalen Mire near Abisko, Sweden - III_Palsa_N3_2 | ecosystem: Environmental > Terrestrial > Soil > Palsa > Peat permafrost | place: Sweden...
CTCGACCACCGACAAGTGTCCCGAATGTTCCGCGCTCCTCCAGAGGTTCAGGTACAGGCTTTATGAAATCGAAATGGACTTTTGCCCGAACCAACATGGCTACTGGCTGGATGATGACGAAGATACAAGGGTCCTGGAACTCATGAAACGCGAGGAAGCGGATCTCAAGCGAAAATTGCTTGCGGAAGACAAATGGGCCGGGACCTTAAGACACATGCGCTCTCCCTCATTTTTCAGCAAGCTGCGAGATTTGTTTCACAGATAGTCTGATGGGGATGGCAATGTCCCCGTGCATGGACACCATAATGTCGGGATAGATCGGAACCACCTCAATTCCGGCTCAGGAAAGCCCTTCAGCGTGGATAGAACGGAATTCTTCTTGTTGCTCTTATGATGGACGATAAGTGATAGATCCGGGATCTCGCTCAGCTGACGACGGTGGTCGGACGCAATTGGGATCGATTCCCTGATTAAGTCCGTGTACCGGGTAGCGTAAACCGAAAGGTCGATCCCACCCCCATATCGCTCTCCACTGCAACGGTCCCTTTGTGGGCTTCGACAAAGGTCTTGACGATGGCCAGGCCGAGCCCCAGACCCCCGTCCCGATCAGGATCCGTTTGCTCCTTGTCGAACACGGAGGCAAGGCGCTCCGGCGCAATCCCGGCCCCGTTGTCGCGGACGAAGCATTCTATCTCATCGGTGTCGTCTGCCTTTCGCGCACCAATAGTGACCTCTCCCCGCGGTGTGTAGGCGATGGCGTTGGCGATCAGGTTCTGCAGAATGCGCTTGACCAGGCTGGCGTCTGCGAAGACGACCAGGTCCTCGGGTACGGCGTTGATCAGGTGCGTGGTGCCTGTTTCCGCAACGGGATGGAGGTCATGGATGAGGCCTTCGACCACAGGCCAGAGGTCGAAGTCCCGGCGCTGCAGCTTGACGCCGACCTCGGTTTCGATATTGGTATTTTCCTCAATGACCTTGCCGACGAGGGTCTCCAGGTGCTGCACGTTGCGCTTGAGCGCCTTCCACATTTGCGTGACCTGGGGCGTTTCGGGTTGCGCCCGGGTCAGGAGCATTTCCAGAACCCGTGCTGAGAGCGCGATGGCGCTTAACGGGGTGCGCAGGTCATGGGCGACGAAGGCCAGGTACTCCTCGCGCCGGTGTCGGACCTCGAGCGCCTTCTGGGCCGCGAACGTCTGCACCGCCGCCCCGATGGCGCCGTCGAGAACGCGGTTCAGAACGTGAAAGGGGCGTCCCTCCATGCGCACGCCGTTCTGCGCGGCCAGGTCGTGGATAGCGCCTCGCAGAATGTTGTACTCGGCGACGACTTCCTCGATGTCAAATGCGTCCTTGACCCTCTGCAGCCCGTGCGCGGGTGGAGTGCTATTAATGACGGCCAGAGCGATGGTCTCGTCTGTGCGGGTTCGGAACGCGACTACGATTTCCGTCAGAAAATCCGGGATATGATCGTTGAGTGCCGGGACGTCGAGATTGCGGGCGCCCGGAAGTACTCGAACCTGTGCTCGCCATCGAGCGAGCAGGGCCTCACGTCCGTCGTCAATCAGCTGGGCAAGTTTTTCGAGAACGTCGATGATCCTTTCCTCGTGTGATGCCGCCGACCTACGGCGGAAGGCCGTAGGTCGGCGTTGATTTCTTGACCTAGCGGCCGATCTGGATTTTCCGCGCTCTGGCCTTCTGCTGCTTTGGAATCGTGATGGTCAGCACGCCCTGACTGCCCGCGGCGTTCACCTTTTCGCCATCTACCGTGTCAGGAAGGACAAAGCGGCGATGAAAGGGACCATGTCCACGCTCTATGCGGCGCCCCTGCGCCTCCTCTCCCGCCTTGCCTGCTATGAGCGGCCGATCCCCGGATAGCGTCAGGATGCCAGCATCCAGGGTCAGGTCAACGGTCGCCGGATCGACGCCGGGCAGATCGACATACAACTCGAAACGATCCGCGTATTCGTGAATATCCACCAGGGGAACCCAGCTGGCCGTCGCCGAACTGCTCTCATTTTCCCGGGCGTTGCCGAACAGGCGGTTGATCTCATCCTGTAGGCGCGGCATCGCGTCCCAAGGGTTTTGTCGCATCACAGTACTCATGACACCACTCCTTATGTGTTGGCTACTAAGGCGCGCGGTACATCGCGCGATGGGGCGAAACTAGGGCTAGTCGAATTGATTTCAAGGGTCGCCGACGCGCGTTTTCGCCGGCGGCGGCCATTATTGTCAAGCTTACGGTTTTGGCCGCGCCGTCAATGGCGCGAATACGAGTCCGTTCCGATTGTGTGTAGTCTCATCACATGCCAACTCAAGAGATTCTGCGGGCTCCACACTGCCCATTGAAGGCCTACTACCCGCGCGAGGAGGACCGGCGCGCCTGGGTGCTCGACATTTTCGATCGTACCGCTGCTGACTACGACCGGGTCGAGCGCATGATGGCTCTGGGCAGCGGCTCGTGGTATCGGCGCCGCGCATTGCAGGGTAGCGGCCTGCGTTGGGGCATGCGGGTGCTCGACATTGGCGTAGGCACCGGCCTGGTGGCGCGCGAGGCGGCTCGCATCGTCGGTGATCCGACGCTGGTTGTGGGCATCGATCCGTCACAGGCAATGGTTGCAAACGCCAAGCTCCCGCCAGGTGTGCAGCTCGCGCACGGCAGCGCTGAATCAATTCCCGCCACCGACGGCTCCGCGGATTTCCTCAGCATGGGGTACGCTCTGCGCCACATCAGCGATCTATCGCTCGCCTTCCGAGAATTTCACCGCGTGCTGAAGCCCGGCGGCCGGCTATGTCTGCTCGAGATCACCCGCCCCGAAGGCGCCTGGTCATGCGCGCTGCTCAAGCTGTACCTGCGCGGCGTGGTGCCGCTCGCCTCAAGGTTCGTGGCCCGGCATCGTGATATGCCGAAGCTCATGCGCTATTACTGGGACACCATCGAGGCGTGTGCATCGCCTGCGTCCATCATCGCGGCGATCACAGCGGCAGGCTTCGGCGACGTACACCGGCACATCGAGCTGGGTACCTTTTCGGCGTACCGCGCCACTAAACCGGCTGAACTACCGCCGCAGGGCTAGCCCGCATACATGATGCGCATGCGTGCAGGACCAGTTTCACTGCGCCATCCTTGGACGTTACCCCTCATAGATCATTTCGCCTAGCACGATTCTTGCGAGCGCTTCAGCACTGATTCCGCCGAGCTCGACGCGCTTCGTCCGGCCGTTATACATGACCGCGACATTGTCACCTTCGATATTGTAGGACCCCTGATGCAGGTTCCCGCCACGCTCAATAGTGACTGGCTTCCACTCGTTGTCTGCCATGATCCAACCTATGATTGTTTCGCCGCACTGTCTGGGCAGGGCGGCAACCTCTACACGTTACGCGCGGCGCGCCTGATCCATGTCAGCGGCCCAGTAGTGCAACACCCACTGCGCGGCCCGCGGCGCGCAGTTCTTCATCGAGGGTGGCCAACGGCAATGCGATTCGTTGCGCAAGCTCCAAATAGGCCGCGTCATACACGGTCAGTCCGTGGGACTGTGCCAGCTCCAGTGTCGTGGACCAGGCGAACGCATCCGTGTCCGGGTCGGTGCCAATGTTCAACAGTGCGAGGTCCGCCAAGGAGGCGTCCCGAAATGCGGCATCAATGCGTTTCCGGCGTACGGCCATGTGCAAGCTGTTGGCTACCTCCAGACGCCATAGCGCAGGGACCCAGGCGCGGGTGGCTGTTACCCGCTCGAAGACCTGGCGGACCGGGTCAGTCAGCTCATCGCTATAAAGCCACGCCAAGGTGACGGAGCTGTCGAGGACCACACTCACGGCCGACCGTCATCCCGGTGCTGTTTCCACTCCTGCCAGTCAAAAGGCTCTCCTTTGAGCTTTTCCGCTCGAGCCCGGATGCGAGTGGCGGCCGCCAGCGCACGGCTGGCGTCGTGCCCAGGGCGGTCGGGAATAAGCCGAGCAACCGCCTTTCCATGGCGGGTGATGACGATTTCTTCGCCGCGTTCGACAGCATCGAGCAGCATGCTGAGCTTGTTCTTGGCCTCGAAGGCCCCGATTGCACGCATTGCCAAACCTCCAAAACATCTAGTTGGTTAATCTAGCTGAAACGTTGGTGGAGGTCTAGCTAAGTGGTCGCCATTGTCCCGTTTAGCAACAGGCGATAAGTGATGGCCATCTTTGACAAAACCATTTATAAATCAATCACTTGGTTATCTATGGTAAATGCCAAAATCGCCATCGTTGGTCAGATTTTAGGGTTAGACAGGCGCCGCGACCGAGCGGATTTACGATGGCGGCGCTGTATTGACCACATTGCCATTTGAAGACTCGATGCCCAGCTCACTGCTCTGAAAAAAGTGATGTCGGTCCTAACCGTCGGGTTCACCGCTGAGCATGCAGCAGTTCTTGAAATCTTCGCCCTGACAAGCAGGGACATGGGTCGTTGCGGCCGAGCTTTTCGCTGAGTTCCTTGCCTCTGCCTACAATTCGCGTTCCCCGCTTAACCCGAGTCTCTGATGGGAAACCCTTTCTGCGGTTACTGGTGACCTCGAAAGCACTCGGCGTCGAGGTTGTCTGATTTAAGTCGCATGGGACACCTCTTGAAAAGCCCGAATATTCGGGGCGCGAATCTTTAGTTCGGCAACTTGATGGCAGCAACTCCCAATGCCGGTGCGCCTACCGATGAAATGGCGGCTACTTGATTTGGCATCTCTTCGAGATCCCGTCGATGCTCGCGGGGCGTCCGCTCGAACGAGAGTCAGACTGAAAGAACCACCATGTCGGACCAAGGACCGCAGCAAGTAGTGGGCCGTGCGCTGGCATAGCCAAATATGGCGCTCGCTATCCACTTCCTCCCGGCTCGGAATCACAAGTCGCTGGGTCATTCCGCGAATGTTACCATCGGCTTCGGCTGGCTCTGCGCAAGTGACGAGCATGCGGTCCACGATCCCGTTATCGAACCGACGATTGGTGGCCGTACTTGGCGCAATCACCATGAGCACTCTCGCTCCAACCTCGGGCGGCGCGGTGCCTAACAGCGCGACGATGACCTGTACCAATCCAGTGAGCGGCGCGAACTGGAAAATCCGAATTGATTTCGCAAAGAGCACGGTGGATTCCAATCCCGCCCGAATCAACGATGCGAATATCTCGTGGCGCGACCTGACGGCCGGCGGTAAATACACCCTGGACCGCAAGTCCGGAAAACTCACTGTGGTCGTCGCGTCCAGCACTGGCGGCTATTTTCTATATGATCTCTGCAAGCCGGACTAGTTGAAGCCGAGATCCCAATGTCAGAACGCGTGTCGGGCATTAAAGCCAGCGTCGGGTTCTTCACGGCGACCGGACCGCGCAGCTCCAATGAAGACTTCGCCGGCGCGGTATTTGGCACTGACCTGCCCGAGCCACGTCGGGACGTCGTCGCGGCCATTGCCGATGGCATCGGCAGCGCAAAAGGTGGTCGCGTTGCCGCCGAAACCGCAGTCCGCGGTTTCCTGGACGGCATGTGCGAGCTCCCGGAAACCACTGAGGTGCGCCGTTCCGGCGCCAAGGTGTTGGACGCACTCAGCACTTGGATGCACGCTCAGGGCCAGCGGGATCTCAATTTGGCGGGCATGGGATGTACCTTCACAGGGTTGGTGCTACGTGGGCGCATTGCACATGTCCTGCACGCCGGCGACACGCGCGCCTATCGGCTGTCCGGCGATCGCCTGAGCTGCCTCACCACGGATCATGTGCGTGAGGATCGTGCCCGTCGTTCGACCGTTCTCTATCGCGCGCTGGGGGTCGAGGCTGAAACACGTCTGGATTACGTCGCCCAGCCGATGGCGCGGCACGACCGCTTCCTGCTGTGCAGCGACGGATTGCACGGGTGGATGACTGATGAGAGTCTGGCCGACATTTTGCGGGATCGCTCCGCGCCGGCGGATACGGCCCGAGCGCTGGTCGCAGGCGCCATTGAATCGGGCAGCTCCGACAACTGCACGGCATTGGTATTGGATGTCGTCGAGCTTCCGACCGCCCACTCGGATGACATCGGCAGCGGCATCATGCAGCTATCGATCCTTCCCGCCCCTCTGGGCGGCGAGACGATTGATGGTTTCGCGCTCAAAGCGCTGCTGTCGGATGGCCGATATACGCGCCTGTTCGCGGCGGTCGATGAGATCGAGGGGGGCGAGGTGGTTCTGAAGTTCCCCAAGCCCAAGGTGGCCGAGGTGTCCACCTATCGAAACGCGTTCGTCCGCGAGGCGTGGGTTGGCGCGCGTGTCGATAGTCCCTGGCTCGGCCGGATCATTGAATTGCCGCAGGGGCGGCAGACCTGCCTGTACACGGTCATGCCGCTGTATCAGGGCGAGCTGTTGGAAACACGCATCTCACGGGCCCCGGCGCTGGGCCTGGAGGAAGGTCGCAATATGGCGATCAAATTGGCCCGAGCGGCCGCGGCCCTGCATCGCGACGGCATCATCCACCGCGATATCAAACCGGATAATGTGATTCTCGAAGCGGGCGGTGGGCTGAAGCTCATCGACCTCGGGGTGGTACGCGTACCCGGGTTGGAGGACTTTCCGCCGGAGGACATTCCCGGTACCAGCGGCTACGTGGCGCCCGAGATGCTCACCGGTGAGCCGGGCAACGTGGCCACCGATATCTACGCCCTGGGCGTCACTCTGTTTCGTTCATTCACTGGCGAGTTTCCCTACGGCAATCCCGCCGCTGCCGGCACCGCAACCCGACATCAGCCCAAGGAGCTGTGCGTACTGCGGCCCGACCTGCCCTCGTGGCTCCAGGATGCGCTCTCACGAGCCATCGCAATCGATCCCGCCCGGCGTTTTCGCGACATGAGCGAATTGGCGGCGGAGATAGAGGCAGGACCCGCCCGGGCGCCGGCTGCAGCGCGACGGCCCCAGACGCTCTATGAGCGGGCCCCGCTCCGATTCTGGAAGGGACTGGCGGCACTATTGGCACTAGCACTGGTGGTATCACTGCTGCGGCATTAAATGGCCACATCATGGCGATTGGCACGAGTGCGGCGCGAGTGAGCCGCCACGTGTGCCAGCGCCTCATGCACCCCGGGCATCGACAATGCCCGCACGCGTTTCATCTTGCGCCAGATCCGGTACCGCTGTGCCAGCTCGCGTCGCGGATCGCTCCAGTGCGCATCCGTCATGTAGTGATCGCCGGCCGCATCGAAGCCACTCTTTACGGTGGTCAGCATATCCAGGGATGCGACCCCGGCGGCGATCAGCTCGGGCATCGATCCGATGTAGCACAAGCCTACCGTCGGACTGTGCGGTGCAAAGGATCGCACGCAGATTCGCAGTCCGGAATAGCCGGGAACCGACACGTAGTCGCTGCGGCTCATGCCCCCTCGACTTAAGACCAGGACCTGGGAACAACCGCGGTGTTGATGGCAACACCGCGGTGTCACGGGCCGAATGAACTTATTCGCCCTCGGTGCCGATCGCGTAGGCCGTCTCACCGTGAATCGCATCGTCACCAACCTTCAAAGTCGCGTCATCCATACGCAACGGCGTGATGAATGAGATGACCTTGAGGATGATGAATGTGGCGATCACGTTGTAGACGATGATGAACGCCGCACCTTCGGCTTGCAGTAGCAATTGATGGGGATTCCCGTAGAGCCAGCCGGTGACGTTGACCCCGGGCGCATCCTTGTCGGTGCCGATGTATTGAAGCATCGCCGGGTTGGCGAGCACTCCCGTCAGCAGACCGCCCATGAGGCCCGCACAACCATGTGTGGAGAACACGCTCAACGTGTCGTCCACCTTCATCATCAGCTTGGTCTTCTGGAGCTTGTTCATGGCCAGCCACGGGATGATTCCCGCACAGACACCAATGATCAGTGCCCCCCAACCATCTACATAACCGGCGGCCGGCGTGATGGCGACGAGGCCCGCAATCATTCCATTCACCGCGCCGATGACCGAGGGCTTGCCGTAGGCCATCTTATCCATGATGGTCCAGACCAGAAGCGCCACGGCAGTGGCGGTATTGGTGTTCAGCACCGCCGCGCCCGCATCGGCGTTGGCGAAGTACGGATCGCCACCGTTGAAGCCGTTCCAGCCGAGCCACAGGATGCCCGCGCCGACCAATGTGATCAGTAGACTATTGGGTGGAAAATGCTCTCGGTCCTGTTGCAGGCGTGGGCCAACCATTGCCGCTGCGACGAAGCCGGAGACGGCAGCAGCGAGGTGGATCACGTAGCCGCCCGAGAAGTCCGCCACACCCATGCCCGCCAACCACCCGCCACCCCACAGGCTGAATGCCCCGACGGTATAAACCAGGGTCATCCACACCGGGCAGAAGATCACCCAGGCCTTGAAGCTCATGCGGCCCAGCACCGAGCCACCGAGGATGATCACGGTGATGGCAGCAAATACAAATTGGAAAAAGATCAAAGTGGCCATCGGGAAAGTCAGGGCCGGCATACCCGCGGCGGCAGCCGGAATAGTCGCCTGACCGGTGGTAAAGGCGGCAGACATGGCCAACATCGGCTTACCGAGGAACGGGAACCACTGTGGCCCGAAGGCCATGTTGTAGTCGAATAGAATCCAGACGACTAACACCGAGGCGAACGCATAGAGCGACATGAACGCCGAATTGATGGCCCATTTCTTTTTGACGACGCCGCCATAAAGAACCATCAGTCCGGGAATGCTTTGCAGGCCGACAAACGTCGCCGCCGCCAGCTGCCAGGCGTTGTTACCTGTGTCTAACCATTTAGGTGATGGAACTAACATTTATCTCCCCTTCCAAGATCAACGTGTGATTGTTTCCGTTGGTGATCTGGATCCGATTAGTTCAAGCCGGAGACGTGCAGAGAATCCAATGCATGCGAAATTATTGCGGTGCAGCGTTATCCAGCCTGTTCCCGTCGTTGCCTTGTACGAAACTGCTGCATAGGCACAATCCGTGGCGCCTTTGTAATGTGTGCAATCTGCATGCCTCTCGTAACAGATTGATTGTTGGTTAGTCAACACTTTGACTTGCACCAACTGGGATCATTTACCCCAGAGTGAGCGCATCTTCGGAGCACCGACGTTTGAAACCCATCGCAGTGCGGCGTTCATGGTTGAATCAAGCCTCTGGTACACGCGTCTTACATCGACGGCCTCGGATCCTGTCCGTGAGCCAACGCGAGAGCTGCGCCTGGATAGGCCAGACTGTTCGCTCCAGATCCATCTTCTTTGATCCTGTTCCAACGGCTTGCAGGAGGTCCCTTGGTTCTAAAGACAACTGGCGCATTCCGGACTGCGCCATAGGCCCAGACTGTACGGTTACAGGGCGAATCCCGATGACCGTGTAGCATCTGCCTGTCGAATAACGATATCGAAAAAAACCAGTTAAATAGATAACAATAATTGTGACAAACTCAGAACGACGGTCAGAGCGCGGGAGAATTTAGCGGATGTCCATCTCAGGAATGCCGTCTTAGCGGCATCTCTCTTGCGACGCCCCGCCGCGGCTCGGCGTCTAAGCGATAAAAGGTTCCGGCAAAGTCGGGTAAGTCGACGGGGGAGCTTATGGCGCGATCACCGCACAAGCCTGCGGGCGATTGGATCTCCGTCGTTGAAGCCGGATACTCTCTGGACCATAACGACTCGGCATGGCTGGCGCAATTGCTTAAGTGCATTGCGTGCGAGCACTGGCGTGACCGCGGTTCCGCTGCCTTCACGTTTGACCTACGTCCGTCCGGCTTGGCTATTAAGGACGTGGCTTTCCATGGCCCTCCTGAGATCCTGGATCACCTCCGCGGCAGCTTGGACGTGGCATCGCCGGAAGCGCTCAACCAGGCCTACGGCAGCAAGAGTGCCGCTGTTGGCACGGTGAGCGAACTCATCTTCCACCTCGGTGACAACCAAGCGAAGTTCAATGAGGTCAATGCCGGGTTTACGACAGACGTCCTGCGGGTGGCTGCACATAGCGGCACCGGATCCGGCCTTGGCCTCACACTCTTGCTGGATGAAGTGCGCGGCAGCACTCAGAATGAGCGCCGGCGCTGGACACGTTGTGCCGCGCACATTGGAGCTGGGCTGCGTCTGCGGGCTATGGTGTCCGAGCTGGAGTCTCTCGACGGCAAGCCGATCGAGGCGATTTTTGACGGCAGCGGAAAACTCCATGAGGCCCGAGACGCGGCCACGAGTAAGACCGCGCGCGAAGTGCTGCGCAACGCGGTTCGTCGGGCAGAAGCAGCGCGTAGTGCGAAGGGCCGAAGAAGTCCGGACGAAGCGTTGGCGGCGTGGGAGGCGCTAATTCGCGGCCGCTGGTCCCTGGTCGATCGCTTCGACAGGGACCAGCGCCGGTTCATTGTGGCGGTACGCAACGACCCCCACTTTTCTGATCCCCGCGGCCTCTCGATGCGCGAGCGCCAAGTGGCCGCCTATGCGGGCCTCGGCCGGTCTGCGAAGGAAATCGCGTATTTGCTGGGGGCGCCTGCCGCCTCGGTGGAGAACAGTCTGCGGCGCGCTCAGGCCAAGCTTGGGCTTCATTCACGGGTGGAGCTGACGGACTTTTTCGCGCCTCGTAGCCTCCGCGCCCACGTGGCAGAGATCGCGGTCGGCAATGAGAAGCTACTGGTGGGCTCGCTGCCGCTGCTCGACGAAACAAAACTCGTGGGCTTAAGTCCGGCAGAAAGGCACGTCCTTGCACTGCTGATTGCGGGGTCCACCGATCGCGACATCGCAAAGCGGCGCGCCACGAGCGTCCGTACCGTCGCAAATCAGGTTCAAGCGGTATTTCGCAAATTCGGCGTACGGTCGCGCGGCGCGTTGGTTGCTCGCCTGCGTGACTGAAATTCAATGAGCGTTGGGAATTGACTATGTACGGGGTGCAGATCGCTGTTGCATAAATTGAGAACAAGAATGCACATCGCGGAGATTGCACATGAAACTGCTGCACTCAGTTGCCCTTACAGCGGTCTTACTGGCGGGATCCCTCATGGCCGTCGCCGATGAATGGTCAGCGGAAGACAATCCGCCCGCTGGTTCCGACTACTACTCGCCGTTTGCCGTCGCAGTACGCGCCGCGACGCAGCAATATCGTTCACTGTCGGCCGCTACCGCCGCCGGCTATGTCGTTCAGGCGACCGCTTGTGTCAGCGGCGCCGATCACGGGGCCATGGGCATCCATTACGCCAACCCCACCATCATCGGCTCCGGAATGCTGAATCTTACACAGCCAGCCTTGCTCATTTACGAGCCTGAGGCGAATGGCAGCCTGGAATTGGTCGGGGTGGAGTATGTTCTGCCGCTTGGGCTCTGGACCAATGGCGATTCGTCCAAGGACCCAAATACTCCGCCTCCGCAAGGGGCCGAGATGCCTTACATGGATGGGCAGCAGATGAATTATATGGCCCAGCCAAATCGTTACGGCCAGGGCAACAGCTTCTACCTGCATCTGTGGGCGTGGCGATATAACCCCAAGGGCTTGTTCTCGGACTGGAATCCGAACGTCACTTGCGCAAAGATTCACCATTGAGCTAAATGACGCGGATCGCCCCGTTCGTCGATGGCTTTTCTGACGCCACGCCACGCCACGCCACGCCACGCCACGCTTCGCAAGCGATACCGTGGTTACATCATCCACCCCGCACAACCCTTCGATCTAAATCCCCCGCTTAAACATCTCCCTCTGATGAGTCTTCACCGCGTCCTCGACACGGTGGGGGTGTAGGTTTCTGAACTTCCCCACGGATTGTGGAATGACCTCCACCATCGTTGGCGTGGGGCTTCCGATAAGCCCTGCCACCATTTCCCGAACGACCCCGACTCGCAAAGTTTACCTCATCGTCGAGCCAGCGAAAGGCATTCTCCGCCATCGACTCATTGAAGCCCGTGAGGTAGGCCCCGGGATTTATGGTCTGCACTTGGATTCCGAAGGGCTTGAGCTCAGGCTGCATCGCTTCGGCGATAGCCTCGACCGCATGCTTGGTCGCCGCGTAGGCGGCAAATCCGGGCGGGCTCAAGAGTCTTCCGATCGAGGAAAGGAAACAATTTGCCGGCCGTCTTCTCACGCACCCAACGCTTTACCACCTGTTGAGTGAAGGCGAGCGGCGCGAACACATTGGTCTCGAAGTTGCGACGCACGAGATCCATCGGAATTTCGGCGATCGGGCCGCCCTCTGCGATGCCGGCGTTGTTGACGAGAATATCGAAGGAGAAACTGAAGGCATGCTGGACATCGAAGGGATCGAGAAGGTCCAGCTTCTCGACACGCAGGTGCGGGATTTGGTCCGACTCCACTTTGGCGCGCAGCGCGGTCACCTGGGGCCAGCTTTGGGCTGCCGCGATGACCTCATGTCCCTGACGGGCGAGTCCAATCCGACCTCCTCTTGAGCTCTTGATCCTTGGCGGAGTCAGAAAGACTTCTACCGCTATTGCGGGCTAGCAGCAGCCGGTGAGGCGAAAAGATTGGTTGCTTGATGTGTTGTTGCTACGTTCGATGAGTGATAGTGATTTTCAGCGTCGCGACCGGGCGGAGTGGTGCCGCCGCTCTGGATACAGCACATCTGTCTGGTCACCGGTAAAGAGAGTCCTGTTTCGATGGGTGGCGGCGTTGCTTTCAGCCACGATAAGCTCGCCAATGCCATTCCTGTCGACAGCGGGACTGTAGAGAAACCCTTGCATCTGATCGCAGCGGAGCAAACCCAAGAGTTTGCGCTGTTCTATCGTCTCGACTCCCTCAGCGATAACATCGAGATCAAAACTGTGTGCCAGGGCAATGACGCTCGACACAATCGCCAGATTATTGGCCTCATCCGCCATCATCGATACAAAGGAGCGGTCTATCTTCAGTGCATCGATGGGAAGATGGGCGAGATATCGCAGTGAAGAATAGCCCGTACCGAAATCATCGACCGCGATGTGCGCGCCCATACTGCGTATCGCATTGAGCTTGCGAATAGTAGAAGCAGTGTTATCCAGGAGTGTTCCTTCGGTAATTTCCACATCGAGCGGCGACCGAAGTGCGCCGCTTCCGCTCATCACTTTTTCAAATTCGTGTAAAAAGCCTTCATCGGCGAGTTGTATCGGCGAAACGTTCACCGCTATCGCGGGGACATCGAGACCCAGACTGATCCAGTGCTGATAGTCCGCGATCGCCTGTTCAATGACCCAAGAGCCCACCGGCAGGATCAGCCCCGACTCTTCGAGCAATGGCACAAAAGAGGAGGGCGAAATGGCGCCGAAGACCTCGCTGTTCCAACGCAGAAGCGCCTCAAATCCAACAATGCGGTTGCCACGCAAATCGACCTTGGGCTGATAGTGAAGCTCAAAGTCCCCTCCCTCGGTCGCCCTTCTGAGCTCACGCATCATTTGCTGGCGGGCGGCATCGGGGCGCTGCGCCGGGGACAGGGCACGCCTTGCTTCGATCGACTCGCTTAGTTTTCGGGCTACGAGGGTCAGCGCCTCACAGCGCTCCGCACTGAGCTGCCGGGGTAGGCCGCCGAAAAGACATAGCGCTCCCAGGCACTGGCCGGCTCTGGTGCGCAGGGCAACGCCTGTGAAAAAGCGAACTCGCGGGCCCGAGAGCACCAACTCATCGGCGACAAACCTCGGATCCTCAAGTGCGTCGGCGACGACGAAGCAACCGTGGGCCCCGATCGTCGATCTGTAGAAGGCGCTTTCGAGCGGAACCTCAAGACTGACCGGCCCCATCTGGGCGTGGCAACGCAGTCGACCTGATTCGCTGAGGACCACCTGCACCGTGGAGGCGTCAGTTAATGCTGCGGCAATTAGCACCAGCTCGTCGAGTTCGAACGGCCTATCCAGTGGAACGGACAGTCGTTGCGACGGCAGGTCCTGCGTCGCACTAAGGCCTGCACGGTCATGGCTATTCGACACTTAATCAATACTCTGCGAGGTCCCCGGGAGACTCTTACGCGTCTGCACAATAATTGCCGGTAGCTCGTCACTGTTTTCGGTCTAATTGCGAGATGCAGCGCAATCCGCAGCAATAGGTTGTCGTGTGGAACACGTAAGCCCTGCAAATGATCTTCGATGGAGGGCAACAACGGAAGTCGCAGCGTGCCCCGAGAGATCGGCGGCCCGATGGGCCTTGAACGTGTCACCGATGGGTCCTGTCAGTCTGAGTGACCGGTGAACCGAGCCGGTAGGACCGGGGCTATATGTGCACCGCACCATCTAATATAATGAATAAAAGCAATATCTTAGGTCGCATCAGACTTTTTATGGTAAACGTCAGAAAAACCGGTGAGGGTTAAGGAGAGAGAGTCTCAAGCCCATGTGCCCTCAGCCTGCAGGCACAGCCTTTATGGGTCCTTGGCGCTCCCATCCGGAGCCGGCGGTCGCGGATGCCATGTGAAGGATGGCGTTCACGGCGTGGATCTGACCGCCGTAAACCTTGAATGCTTCAAAGGTGACGAGCGCGCGGCCGGGACCGTATTGCTTGGTGTTGCCGAAATCGAGATACAGCAGAACGATGCCGAGGCGATCGTCAACTGCCGCGACCCGCGCGCGTACATCCGGATGCTGGATGATCTTCTGGGTCTTGATGTTCTCGCAACCCGCCCGCGTGCAGCCGGCGCCAGCGGTATGGACGCCATTTTCGATGCGATAGGAGTCCGTCGCAAAAGGTGCGTCAACCTGCACGAAGCTGCCGACTCTCAACCCTTGCGGATATTTCATGGCGATTCTAACCGCCGCGGCCCGCGGATCGATTTCAGAAGACGGTGGGACGTACGCCATCTGGGCATTGCCCTTGTCGAATCCGGCGGGATCGAACAGCACCGAGTCTTTGTCGGACCGCACGACCATCGTTTCTATCTCGCTGATCCTGCCGCCACGCTCTTTCAACCGCAGTGCAAACAGCACTGGCTTGTCTCCCTCTTCGAGCACGATGGCCTGCGCGGCAGCCGTATGTCCCGGCACATCGAGTATTTCCTGCTCGTACGCGCCGATGCCCGAGGCCGTAAGCCACAGGCCGCCGCCGAGCTTCATGACTGCACCATTCTGCGTGAATCTGACATGCGGGGTAACCGGCAGCGAGCCTGCATCATGGGCGACCATGCCTTTCATGTACTGCGCGATCAGATTGCCGAGGCATGCACGGGTGCAGTGTGTTGGAGCGGTGGCGTGAGCGGCTGGCGGCAACCAGGCCGCATTGAGCGCGAGGCAAAGCAGAAGCCTTTGGAATTGCGGCCTTTGGATACGCATACGAAACAGGTCCATGGTTGCGAACCTCAGGCGATAAACACTGCGCCCATCGGTACATAGCCTACACGCAAGCCGCACGCAACTCTAACCGTAGGTCGAAGGCGGGACCCCGATACATTGCTTGAACGCGGTGCTGAATGCCGGTGCACTCTCATAGCCCACGGTGTGCGCGACTTCACCGATGCTTTTTCCTTCGGCCAGTTGCCGCGCTTTAGTGTCCCCCCCGCACGAACAGGCCTTCATCGCGTAGCGTCTGCGCTAGCTGCTCCTCGATTCGTGTTGCCTGAGCACGTCCGATGTTCTGCAAATGCAGCGTCGGGCCGGTGAGCACCTCCAATCCGCGCTTGAGCACGCTGCCCGCGGCGCGGATGCCCGCCTTGTGCTGATCGAAACGCACCGCCGGCGCATAATGGCTCATGCCCACGTATACACCGTAGGGCTCTGCGCCGCGGTCCGAGTAGTCAAGCAGCACCAGGTAGATATTGCTGCGGCCCGCGTTGGCGCGGAATCGCGCGCTCACCTCATAAGCCAACGGCAGCCATTGTATGTGCCGCATCGGCAGCCAGTCGGGAATGGAGTCGGCCGCTTGACGCCACAGCTGTTCCAAGGCGCGATCGATGTTGGCTGACATGTCGCCACGCATCCATCGCTCGTGTATGCAATGGGCGCCCGTGATGCCATCGGCGCCGGACAGTGCCGATTGGAAAAGCGCGTCGATCGCGTTCTCTCGCAGTAGGCCTAACGGCCGCGCGGCCGGTGACGCCTTTGTATCAATCGCGTGTGTAAGCATGGCCAGGCGTGATCGAGGGCGCGGTAGCCGGCGTGGAGGTCTGGTCTGCAACGTGGGTGAGTTCGCAGAAGGTTACTAAAGTGCAGCGTTTCGCCCCGTAATTGCTTGGACGTGGCAGGGCACCCTGCGTTTCCTACTTTGTCCGCCAATCAGGAGAAGACGGAGGATTTCCGTCACCGCGGCTAATGTCGGCTTGTCGCTGTGCCTCAACAGCGTCCGGACTGATGATTTGCTGAACCCGTGCCCTGAAGCTGCGTTTGGCCCGCGCCATGTCCCACTGCCCCTGCATCGCGTACCAGAAACCGGGAGTGGTGCCCAGGGCTTTCGACAGACGTAAGTCCATCTCGGGGCTTATCCCGCTATGTTCGTTCAAAATCTTGGACAGCGATAGGCGCGTTACGCCTAACCTCTCGGCGGCATCACTTACGGTAATGCCCTGTAGCCATTCCTTCAGCACTTCTCCAGGATGCGCCGGATCGTGCATATCTCTAGCTCCTCTATATTCCGTTATTTGCTTGCTCGGTTACGGACGACGCCAAACGTCAGTGGTAGTCGCGATAGTCGACTAACACTGCATCTGTGCCCTCGAATCGAAATGTAACTCTCCAATTACCACTTACCGTGACGGACCAGACTCCCGCTTCGCTTCCTTTCAACTCGTGCAATCGCCAACCCGGTGCACCCATATCCAGGGGCTTCGATGCGACGCTCAGGGCGGATAACTGCAAACGCAGCTTTTTTGTGTGCTGAGCATCGATCCCAGTTCAGTCAGATCTCTGATCGTAATGATATACAGTCGATAAGCGACAGCAATGCCATTATCGCTCTCTTCAAAGGCCACGCCGGATTTCTGGCGCGGGTGCGCCGGTACCAGCCCCAGGACTTTGGTGTTCCATCGATCATGGCCCATAAGCTGTATTACGGCGCCTATAAGTGGCAACGCACGCTGGAGAGCCTGGCTCGGGTGGAAGCATTGGCCTTCGAGGTGCTGGAATTTGATCGCGAGGATGCGCGCGCGGCAGGGGAACTGCGCGCGAGTCTGGCCAAGGCGGGCACCCCGATCGGTCCCTATGACGTGCTCATTGGAGGCCAAGCGGTGGCCAGAGAGCTTACCTTGGTCACCCACGATCGCAGCGAGTTTCAGCGCGTTGAGGGACTGCGCATTGAGGACTGGGAATAGGGGGCTCGTCGAGACACGGGCATGGCCGGATCCGCCAAGGTTACGAATCCAGCCGAGCGCGCCAATACAATAAATTTCATGTGACGGCGCTGCCTGTGGGAGCGCTAGCGACAAGCGTGCTCGAGCGGCGTTTGCAAATGGAGTACAGCCACGTTGCACTCTGCCATTCGTAGCTCGGGATCCTTTTCCCCGGTGCCAGACCACAATTGACGTTCGATTTGCTGGTCAGTATGGTGCGGAAACGAAACGGTGTCGTTTCCATGTGAGTAAATGCTCAAGTTGCTGTGGTGATGGCCAAGCTAGCGTCAGCCCGTAAAATGAAAGCAGGCGGCCGGCCCCGGCTGAAGGAGGCGGAGGTTCGGTTGCAGCGGGTGCTCGATGTCGCGAAGCGGAACTTCCTCCGTTCGGGATATCCAGAGACCTGCCTCGACAGGATTGCGCGCGAGTCGCGGATTGCAAAGAAGACGATTTACAGCCGTTTCGGCAGTAAGGCAGGGCTATTCAGCGCCATTCTGCAGCCTCTTCGGCAGTCCTGGATCGCCAAACTCCAAGCCATCGTCATCGAATCAAATCGCCCGGAATCGGTTCTCGAGGCGGCGGCACTCCAGCTGCTCGACGTGAGTACCCGCACGGAAACGGTTGAACTGCAACGATTGCTGCTGGCCGAATCGCGGCGCTTTCCCGACCTCGTAAAAGGTCAGTATGACGAGCGGGGCGCGCTCGCGGGAATGGCTCCTTTGACGGACTATCTTCGGCGGGCGGTCGCGGACCGGAAGCTGCGGCTCGAAAACGTCGAACTTGCTACCGAGCAATTCGCCTATCTGGTTCTCGGCGGCATTCGCGAGCGAATGCTGCATGGCGTGGCAAAACGTCCCGACGCGATCGCGCGCAATCGAGTCGCGAAACAGGCAGTAAGAATTTTCCTGACAGGATGCCGGCTCTAATGATTGGAATACATCAAGATCACATAGCTGTGTTGGACCGGCGGCAAGTGGCGAAACTCGGCTGAGCGCGTCGTGCTGGTGGGTCGTCGAGTCATTCCGTCCTGCGGTAAAGCGCCTCGCAGCTTGCCGTTGACGTACTGCGGACGCCTGTGCCACCGAGCCTTCATCCTCGTGGTGACGGCTTGCGTCGGTGCCTGCGCGGTGGGTCCCGATTATCACAAACCCCCCGTTCAGATTCCCGAAAGCTTCAAGGAGGGCGCCGACTGGCAGCGCGCGCAGGTGAAGCCTCCGGATCCGCTATCGAATAGCTGGTGGCTCGAGTATCAGGACGACAAGCTTACGCAGCTTATCGCGCAGTCGCTGCAGGCCAACCAGTCGATCGTGTCCGCCGAAGCGGCCTACCGGGTGGCCCTGGCCACCGTGCAGGCGAACGTCGCGAGTCTCTTTCCGGTCGTCTCGGCGGCATTGTCCGGATCGCGCACCGGTGCGGGCCCGGGTGCGGCGGCTGCGGCCGCAGGGTACAGCACTGGCGTGGCCATTCCGGGCGCCACGTACAACACTGTCTCTGCAACTGTTTCGGCAAGCTGGGAGCCGGATCTGTGGGGTTCAATCCGCCGGGAGATCGAATCGGCCAAGAACAGTGCGCAGGCAACCGACGCCCAACTGGCGGGGGAACGCCTGTCGATTACGACCAGCGTCGCGATCGACTATTTCCAGCTGCGTCAGGCGGATATCGACATCCAGTCGCTGAAGCAGCAGCAGGACATCGATGCCCGCATTCTGGAGATGACGCGTGCTGAATTGCTGCAGGGAGAAGCGTCGAACGACGATCTGCTGACGGCGCAGGATACCCTCGAGCTCGTGGTGGCCGAGCTGCAGACCACCGAAGCGTCGCGCGAACAGGACGAACATGCGATTGCCGTCCTGATCGGCGTGCCACCCGCAGATTTCACGCTGACTCCGGACCTGTCCTACCGATTCGTGCTACCCGCCGTACCGGTGGCATTGCCGTCGCAGCTGCTCGAGCGCCGGTATGACGTGGTCACTGCCGAGCGTACGGCGGCGGCGGCCAACGCGAAGATCGGTGCGGCCGAGGCGGCATTCTTCCCTTCCCTGACGCTTTCCGCAGAGGGCGGCTATGAGCACAACACCTTTGCGCACCTGTTCTCGCTGCCCAATCGCATTTGGACGCTAGGTCCGGATCTCGCCGAGACGATCTTCGACGGCGGTGCCCGCACCGCCGCAGTACGCGAAGCCAGGGCGACCTACGAAGAGGACGTGGCGAACTACCGCAACGCGGTTCTGACCGCGTTCCAGAATGTGGAAGACAGCCTGTCGACGGTCAATCATCTGCGCCAGCAGACCCAGGCTTACACGAACATCTCACATCGCAACCAGCAGCTCTTCGCCAGCGAGCGTGCCCAGCGGCTCGCCGGAACGGCCAGCGAACAGGATCTGCTGACCCGGCAGCTGACGCTGCTCCAGGCCGAACAGAATCTGAACGATTCGCAGGCGTCGCTCGCACAGGGCAGCGTCACGTTGATCAAGAACCTGGGTGGCGGCTGGCAGTGGGAGGACACGAATGTCCCTGCCGTCCCGGCGCCTCCGTTCTAAATGAGAAAGGATCTCGCTTTCATGAAGTTGCTCCCGTTGCGCGGGCTTTTGTTGTGCTTCGTCCTGACTGCCCTCGCCGGCTGTCACAAGAAAACCGAACCTCCGCCGCCGCCGCAGGTCGCGGTGGTGACGGCTCAGTCGCAGACCGTACCGCTGAAGAAGCAGCTGGTCGGCCGGCTGTCGGCGTACTACACCGCCAATGTCACTGCGCGTGTATCCGGCGTGCTGCTGAAACGCGTCTTTGCCGAGGGCGGCGAAGTCAAGCAGGGACAACTGCTCTTCCAGATCGATCCGACCTACTACAAAACCCAGCTGGACATCGACCTGGGTGTCCTGGGGGAGGACCAGGCCATCTATACCAATGATCGCGTGACGGCCGAGCGATACCACAAGCTGCTGCCGGTCGGGTCGGTGTCCCAGCAGACCGTGGACAATGCCGATGCCGCAGAACTCAGTGCGGCGGCGAAGGTAAAGGCGGATCAGGCCACTGTTGAGAGCGCCCGCGTCAACCTTGATTACACACGCGTGACCTCGCCGATCAGCGGCATCGCCGGACAGCAGCAGGTCACCGAAGGGGCTGTCGTCGGCAGCGGCACCAGCGATGCGGGTTCGAGCGGCACGCTGCTCACCATGGTGCAGCAGATCGACCAGGTCTATGTAAATTTCACCATCAGCGCAGCCGACCTCATGACGCTGCGGCAGGCGCAAAGCGCAGGGTCGGTCGCGCTGGCCCAGCAGCAGGCAACCACCGTGCAGATCGGCCTGCCCAATGGCAGCCGGTACGGCCGCCTCGGCACACTCGACTTCTCCGGCATTGCTGTTAGCGCGACCACCGGGGCAGTCAACCTGCGCGCCGTGGTGCCCAATCCGGACCATGTGTTGCTGCCAGGCATGTACGTTACGCTGACGGTCAATTTCGGCCAGCAGAACAACATATTCCTGATTCCACAGCAGGCGATGCAGCGTGACAACGTCGGCGCGTACCTGCTGCTAGTTGGCCAGGACGGCAAGGTCGCGCGCCGGGACATCACCGCGAACGACAGTCAGGGCAATGACTGGATCGTGAGCCAGGGCCTGGAGAACGGCGATCGGGTCATTGTGTCGGGTGTGCAGATCGCACACGAGGGTGCGCTGGTGAAGACCATCCCGTGGCAAGCGCCCGCCGGCGGCGCGCCAGACCCCGCCCGCGCGCAATAGGGACAGTCATGCCGAGTTTCTTCATCGACCGTCCGATCTTCGCGTGGGTGGTCGCGATCCTGATCTCCCTTTTCGGCTACATCGCCCTGAAAACCATGGGTGTCGATTCGTATCCGGACATCGCGCCGCCTCAGATCACGGTCACGGCGACCTACCCGGGCGCCAGCGCGACGACCATGGAATCGACCGTGACGCAGGTGATCGAGCAACAGCTCACCGGCATCGATAAGCTGCTGTATTTCAGTTCGACCTCGAGCGCCAACGGCCAATCGACCATTACGCTGAGCTTTGCGACCGGCACCAATCCCGACATCGCCCAGGTCCAGGTGCAGAACAAGGTGACGCTGGCCTCGCCGCTGCTGCCGCCGGCGGTCACGCAGCAGGGCGTCGTGGTCGCGAAGGCGAGCCCGGACATCCTGATGTTCCTCGCACTACAATCCAGCAATCCCGCGATCGACGCCGGGCGATTGAGCGACATCATGGCCTCGCAGGTGCAGCCGGCCATCGGCCGCGTGAGCGGTGTCGGCAACACGAACCTGCTGGGCGCCGAATATGCGGCGCGCATCTGGCTCGATCCCGACAAGCTGCACGGTTACGGGCTGTCGACGACCCAGGTGATCAACGCCGTGAATGCGCAGAACGCACAGTTTGCGGCCGGTTCGCTGGGTGCCGACCCGGCCGTCAACGGCCAGGAGTTCACCGCGACCGTGTCCGGCGACCAGCTGTTTTCGACGCTGCAGCAGTTCCGCGACATCATCCTGCTTGCCAACAGCGACGGCACGAGCGTGAAGCTCAGCGACGTCGCGCGCATTGCCTTCGGCCCTGCGACCAATGGCTTCGCGCCGGTCTACGACGGCAAGCCGGCGGCGGGCCTCGGCATCTTCCTGCTCCCCGGCGCCAACGCGCTGCAGGTGGGCAATGCGGTCAAAGCGCAGATGGCGGCACTCGTCAAGGACATGCCGCAGGGCGTCACCTGGGACGCGCCGTACGACACCACCCCGTTCATCACTGCCTCCATCAGCGATGTGGCCAAGACCCTCGTCGAAGCCATCATCCTCGTGTTCTTCGTGATGCTACTTTTCCTGCAGAACCTGCGGGCCACGATCATTCCCACACTGGTCATCCCCGTTGCGCTGCTGGGTACGTTCGTCGGGTTGACGCTGCTGCATTTCACGCTCAATCAGCTGACGCTGTTCGGCATGGTGCTCGCCATCGGCATCGTCGTCGACGATGCGATCGTCGTCATCGAAAATGTCGAACGCATCATGGACGAGGAGCACCTCGAGCCCCGGGAGGCCACGCGCAAGGCCATGGGCCAGATCACCGGGGCGATCATCGCGATCACCGTGGTGCTCTCGGCGGTGTTCATCCCTTCGGCACTGCAACCGGGGGCAACCGGGATCATCTATGCGCAGTTCGCGCTGACTATCGCCGTGTCGATGGGCATCTCAGCCCTGCTCGCGATGTCGTTTACTCCTTCCCTGTGCGCCGCGATTCTCAAGCCCGTGCACGAGAAGAAGAAAAAGAACCGGTTCTTCCGCTGGTTCGACCGGATGTTCGACAAGGTGAGCCACGGCTACCTGGGACATGTCGGCGGCGCAGTGCGGCATGCGCCCCGCTGGATGGCGGTCTTCGCCGTGGTGGCGGTGCTGGCCGGCTTTCTCTACACGCGGGTACCGACGAGCTTCGTTCCGGATGAGGACCAAGGCGCCATACTCTGCCTCGTGAACCTGCCGTCGGGCGCAACGCTCCAGCGCACCAACCGTGTCATGACCGAGATCCGCGGCAGGCTCCTGAACAGTCCGGTCGGCGCATCGATCGCCCACATCTTCCAGCCGGAGGGTTTCAGCTTCATCGGTACCAGCGAGAACGTCGGAATAGCCTTCATCAAGTTGAAGCCCTGGGGCGATCGCTCGCAGACGGCGATGCAGCTGATTTCACAGATCAACCGGCTCATGAGCGATCTGCCGGATGCGCAGGTCTTCGCGAACGATCCGCCGACGATTCGCGGATTGAGCCAGTTCGGTGGCGTGGACATGTACCTGCAGGCGCGCACCGGACAGTCCCGGGCGCAATTGGGCCAGGCCGTCCAGACGCTGGTTGCGAGTGCGGGCAAGAATCCCATCCTCGCGGGTATCCGACAGAATTCGCTGCCGAACGCGCCGCAGCTGGATATCAGGGTAGACCGGAACCAGGCCCAGACGATGGGCCTGTCCCTGACCGACGTGTACAACACCATCGAGACGGAGCTGGCGCCGTACTACGTCAACCAGTTCACCTACGCGGGCCGGGTCAAGAAGGTCTACGTCCAGGCCGACGCGCCCTTCCGCATGGGACTCGACTCACTCGATCATCTGTACACGCCCAGCGGAATTTCGAACGCCTCGACCGGGGCCGGGAGCACTTCCTCCGATATCACCAATACCAGCGGCTACCTGACGCCCGTCGACCCATCTGCAGGTAACGCGTCGATCAGCCCGTACAACATGGTGCCGCTGTCGAGCATCGTGAAGACCAATTGGGATCTGGGCCCGCTCGTTCTGCCACGCTACAACGGCTATTCCGCGGTCGAGATCGTGGGCAATTCCGCGGCCGGCTATTCGACCGGTCAGGCAATGCAGCAGCTGCAGAACATCATCAATACGAAACTGCAGGCGGGCTTCGATGCCGACTGGACCGGACAGTCGTACCAGGAGCTCCTGTCCGGCAGTTCGGCAGGCGTGCTGATGGCACTGTCGATCGTCGTCGTGTTCCTGTGCCTCGCCGCGCTGTACGAAAGCTGGTCGATCCCGGTTTCGGTGCTGCTCGTGGTACCGCTTGGCCTGCTCGGCATGGTGGCCTTCTGCCTGATGCGCAACATACCGAACGATATCTACTTCAAGATCGGCCTTGTGACCGTGATCGGTCTTGCCGCGAAGAATGCGATCCTGATCGTCGAATTCGCGGTAGCTGGCCAGGCCCAGGGCGGGTCCCTTTACGACGCGGTCATGGCTGCGGCCAAACTGCGACTACGCCCGATCCTGATGACGTCCCTGGCGTTCATCCTGGGCGTATTTCCGTTGGCGATATCAACCGGCGCCGGCGCGTCATCGCGGCACGAAATCGGCACCGGCGTGATTGGCGGCATGCTGTTCGCGACTGCCCTGGGTCTATTGCTGATCCCCGTGTTCTACGTGGCCGTGCGTCGCGTGCTGGGCGACAAACTCGACGAGGTGGCGCACAAACCTCGAGCGCGGTGAGGATCGGCTGGGCGATGTCCCGAGCGACCGGGGAGGCGTGCCGGGGCAGGCCGCGAAGCGGAGGGCTATATGCGATGCAACGTAGGCGCGCATGCGGGGGCCCGCGCGGAGCTTGAACCGCACCTGTCGCGAATTCGGCGCCTTGCGGTCCGGTCTTAGGCGGATCCAGTCGTGATCATCCACCGATAAACCTCAGGTTAAGCCATAGCTAGGGCATCCCGGCGGATAAACGTTCGCAGCAGGCAGTCCACCTAGTCGAGAGACGTCCAGCACCATGGATGCAACATTGGCGGTCGGTTAACATAGCGCTTAGTTTGCGTTACCTTTGGCCCTTTCATAATTAACTCGGCACAGCCGCGGGTCGCGCAATGAAAAACGAGTCGGGCTGGACGCCTGTCTCTTCAGAGATCACTTTTGACCAACGCGCTGCTTCTACGACGCGACGAGCTTGGTCTTTGCGTCTGATCGTCCTGCTCGTCGCTTCGATCGCGCTGCTGGTCGCGATGAGCGCTATTGCGACCTGGAACTTTCGTTCACAGCACATGGATGCCGATTCGGTGTTGCATACCGAGCAGGTGCGGTACCAGCTCTCGCGGATTCTTCAGCTCATGATTGATACCCAAACCGGGTCGCGTGGTTTCGCGCTCACCGGATCCGATCACGCGCTGAAGGCGTACCGCGAAGCGAATCCGCTAATACGCCCCGCGATCGGTCGGCTTCAAGAGCTCATCTCCGATAACCCCGAGCAGCGGCCACGCGCCGCTCAACTTCTCGGCCTAGGCGGCGGTCTTCAGTCCTTCTCCGAGACTCTTGTAGACGAGGCGCGCAACGGCAACTCCGCCCACGCGCGATCGCTTATCAACGAAGGCCATGCCGACGACATAATGGCAGACGCGCGATCGCTTCTTGTAGCAATGCAGGCCGAGGAAGACCGCTTGATGGTCGTGCGGCGGCTTTCTCTGATTTCCGCGCGCCGCCATTCCACGCTCGCGCTCTGGGGAACTGGCGGTCTCGGCGCCATTCTGCTGCTGCAACTGATGTATTTCGCTCGTCAGGATGAAGCAAACCTGCATCGCGCCGAGCGCCAACTCGCGACGACACTCCGCAGTATCGGCGATGCGGTGATCACCACCGACGTGAACGGGTTGATTCAGTTCATGAACCCGATTGCGGAGCAGCTGACGGGCTGGGACGAACAGCACGCGCGAGGCCAACCGGTTGCACAGGTCTTCAGGATTATCGTCGAGGAGACCCGGCGTTCAGTCGAGAGCCCCGCAAAGCAGGTATTACAAGACGGGAAGATCGTTCAACTTGCGAATCACACTATCCTGATCGCCAAAGATGGGACCGAGCGCGCCATCGCTGATTCCGGCGCGCCCATTATCGGGGATACGGGCAACGTCGAGGGCATAGTGCTGGTATTTCGGGATGTGTCGGTGGCGCGTCGTGCCGAGCGCACGATGCGGCTGCGTGACATGGAACTGCAACTCATCAACGACTATGCGCGATTCCCGGTGGCTCATTGCGACACTCGGCATCATTATCTCTTTGTGAATAAAGCCTACGCTGGGCGGCTGGGTCTGCACCCCGAAGATTGTGTCGGTAAGCACATACGCGAAGTCGCCGGCGAGCCGGCGTATGAGAGCGTTCGCCGCTACATCGACGAGGCGCTAGAGGGGCGAGTTGCCGAATTTGATGCTGAAATCCCCTACGGCGGTCCCTGTGGTTCACGTTGGATGCACTGCATCTACGCGCCGGTAGTCGGCGAACAAGGCAAGGTGGGCTCTTTCGTCGCCGCAGTGATCGACATCACTGAGAAAAAGCACGCCGAGAAGGAGCTGCAACGTCTCCTCCAAGCGGTGCAGGCGGAGAAGGAGCGCCTCTCGTTGGTGCTCCGCAGCATCAACGACGAAGTTTGGTTCGTCGATACTCAGGGCCAGATCACGTTGGTCAATGCATCCGCACTTCGGGAATTCGGGCACGCCAATGTACCGGGCGTGGAAGTTGATGACTTGGTCAGGCAACTTCTGATATTGCGCGCGGATGGGAGCGTGCGGCCATCTCACGAAGCCCCCCTTTCTCGCGCTCTGGCCGGCGAGGTCATCGTCGGCGAAGAAGAAATTATTCAGACGCCGCGCGCAGGCGAACTTCGTCATCGCGAAGTCTATGCGACGCCCGTGCGCGATCATAGCGGTCAGATCGTCGGTGCGGTGGCCGTTGTGCGCGATATCACGCAGCACAAGCGCGCCCAAGCGACTCTACGCGATGCCGACCGACGCAAAGATGAATTCATTGCAATTTTGTCCCATGAGCTGCGCAATCCGCTCGCGCCGATTCGCACCGCCGCCAAAATCATTGCCGCGCCCCAGTTATCACCCACGCAACTCCAACGGGCGCAGGCCATCATCGATCGGCAAGTGACGCACATGGCGCTGTTGCTTGATGATCTGCTGGACATCGCGAGAATTACCCAGGGCAAGTTGCAGCTTAAAAAAGAGTCGGTCACACTTTTTGACGTGGTCGACGCTGCAGTGGAAGCGGCGCGGCCGATGATCGATGGGAAGAATCATCATCTTGCGGTGAGTTTGCCCCCCGAGCCGATCATGCTCGACGCGGACCCCTTGCGCTTGTCGCAAATCCTGTCGAATCTGCTGACCAACGCTGTGAAGTACAGTGACGCTGCCAGTCACATCGAAATTGCAGCCACCGTCCAAGACAATACATTAAACCTATCAGTCACGGATGACGGTATTGGCATCGCTCCGGAATCACTTGCCGGCATTTTTGACATGTTCTCGCAAGTCGAGGGTATGCGGGGTCGCTCCGACGGGGGCTTAGGCATTGGCCTCGCCCTGGTCAAGGGCCTCACGGAACTTCACGGCGGAACCATTGAGGCACACAGCGCGGGCCTTGGGCACGGTTCTGAATTTATCGTGCGCCTGCCGCTCTCGCCGTCCTATCCCGTCACGTCGACGCGCGTGACAGCCCCCGCGGCGCCGTTCACGCGTTCGCGCATCCTCATTGCCGATGACAACTGCGATGCGGCGGACAGTCTCTCGATGTTGCTCGAGCTCGCCGGACACGAGGTCCGGGTAGCCCATCACGGCCGCGCGGCTATGTCTCTCGCGCAAGCGTTTCGTCCCGACATCGCTTTGCTCGATATCGGAATGCCGGATTTGAGCGGTTATGAAGTCGCTCAGGCGTTGCGCCGAGAACCCTGGGGTCAGGGGATTCAACTGATAGCCCTAACAGGTTGGGGGCAGGAGAAGGATCGACAGCAAGCCCTGGAAGCCGGATTCAATCATCACTTGACCAAGCCCATTGATCCCGATCAGCTCGGGTCCTTCATAGCCAGCCAACGATCTACTGAAAATTCTTAACTCACGACTACGGGTAGGCGGTCCCGGCCCCGCGACCAAACGTCAGTCAGCATACCCAGGCCGACCCGCTGGTCGGGTCAACTCGCTGCGCTGATGCCCTGAAACAAACCATCAATTACACCCACCAGCAGGGGGGCACAAGCTCCAAGCGGCAAGCGCGTATTGAGGGAAGACGATAACCGATATCGTGCTGCACGCCCTTTTTTCTGGGTAGTTGGGCCGGTGTCTGTCCCAGGCCTTCCTGTCTCGCCCTCCTACGTCCGGCCGGTAGGCCGCTCGGCTCGATGCGGACCACTCCATCACGGGCGACCTCGTGAATGGCTCGAGGTAAATTGTCGCTTCCGAGTGGGCCTCGTGCGTGACCTCCCAAAACCCGGGTGCTCTCGCACCCCGCCGGCTATCCCAATGCCTCAAGCCCGGGAGAGGTCAACGCGCGCCTGCGGGAGGCGTCTTATCGATGCGAATTCGCTACAGATGCATTGCGGCAGGTCATTGGCGCCTGTACCAGAGATACCTTCCTGGTCATTTTCTCCCTTGAAGTAACCTAATGGCGTCGTAAAGCGCACGTTGATTTTGCGCCTTTTATGTGTTGCCCTGCGCCATTAGCAAATCCGCGTCAATCTGCGCAACTTTCGCCACCGACGGTCGCGCATTCCAACGATCGACGTAAGTCTTGATGGGTGGGACGGGTTCGAGCAAACCGAAACCGGTCATCCAGGTCAGCGCCGTGCCCCACAGCACATCCGCTGCCGTAAATCGCTCGCCCAGCAGCCACGGCCCCTTGCTGAGCTGCGAAGTCACCGCGCCCAGCGTGGTCGCCAGATCGCCGTACGGAACCATGGCGGAATTACCCGGCTGGCGTTGCATCGCCTTATCGACCATCGCCGGCTCGAAGCACGCCGCGTAAAACACGTACCAGCGCAGATAGGGGCCACGCAATGCGTCGCCTATCGCCGGTGTAATGCCCGCCTCGGGGAATAAATCCGCAAGATAGATACCGATTGCAACCTGCTCAGTGACGAGAACATCACCGTGCAGTATTGCAGGCACCTTACCCATAGGATTCAGCGCAAGAAATGCGGGTTGCCGTTGTTCACCCGCCTTCATGTTGAGAACGTGCAGCGTGTACGACGCGCCGAGCTCCTCAAGAAGTGCCAAGGCACCGGATGAACGAGTCTGGGGCGAATGAAAGAGCGTGATCGGCTTCGTGGTCGGCATGTGAGCTCCAAGGTGTTTGCGCAATTGTGACCGATGCCACGCCGCAGCGTCCATTCAGCCCACGAGGTACTCGACTACTGTATAGGACACCGTTTCGCTCGGCGCCATTGAAGCGAGCGCATCCGCCGTCAATGGCGCATCGCAGCAACGAACTCGCTGGTTTTTAAGCGAAGTGCACGCGACCTCCGCCAAAGTGTCGCGAGCGCAGGCCCAGTCCTCGTTGTCCTTGTGGAACAGCGTAATGCATGAAGCCCCGGGCAACCCAGGGGCTGCGCTCAGGATTTCAGGCAGCACGTTGCTAACAAGTGCTGATTAACGATTAACCTGCTGGGCAACGCCGCCAATGCATGTGCCAACCAGCCGCAGCCACAAGTTCGCATCGGCTGCAGCGTCGAGCGCGGTCAGTGCTTCATCGACATCATTGACAACGGTCCCAGACTGACTCGGGTCGACCGAGAGCAGATCTTTGTGCCGTTCTTCACGACAAAGCCCGGCGGCTCCGGTGCGGGACTGAGTCTCGCGCGGAGAATTGTGTTCAGTCACGGTAGTCAAATCACCGTGCTACCCAACGGGCCATGCGGCTCGATTTTCCGACTCAGCCTCACTTGGCAGCGAACAAATCGATCTGATTACCGTCCGGGTCCAAGACGGATGAGTAACGCTGGCCCCAGAAGGCATCCCAGGGCGCCTTCGCGCTCTTGAAGCCAGCCGCCAGGATGTTGCCGTAAGGCGCGTCCACGGCTTTTGGCGATTTTTGAACGAAACACAAGATGATTGCGGAACCGGTGGGTTCCTTCCAAGCCGGATTGATCTCCTTAACGAGATTTACCGAATCCAACATGATTCTCACGCCGCTCGGTGTGGCTCCTTCGAAATGGTCGGGACCACTCTTCTGCTTCAGCTCAACACCGAGCAGGGCGTAAAACTTGACCGACAATGCTGGATCCCGGCTTACCACGCCAATCGCGTCGAGACTCATAGCTATTCCTCTTGCTTGTCGAATGCCGCTGTAGATAGAGAAGCCTAAAAGATGCTTACATTGGCGTCTTGAATAGATCCGACAGCGCTCGCCTGGCTGGCGGCCCACGCGGTGGGTGATATGGCGGCCCGGTCGCGAAATTCACGCAGCAAATGCGATTGGTCGCTAAATCCCGTTGATGCTGCAATGTCTGACCAATTTGTGCCGCCGTTCGCATACCTTCGCAGCGAGGCCCGGAACCTAACGAGTCGCCGATACTGTAATAACAACTACTTTTTGTCCACGGGTTGTGCAAAGAACCAGTGGTGACCTTCACAGTCCTCAACAGCGCAGCGCCGGTCACCATATTCTTGGTCCGCCGGCGGCTCGATCACCTTGGCGCCCGCACTCGTCGCACGTGCAAATAGCGCATCGACATCATCGACCCTGACGTAAAGGCTCTGGGTCACGTGGCCAAGATCCTTGGGATTGCGATATTCGGGCCCCGGGCACCCCATCATCAGCGCCCCGTCCTTGCCCACTATCAACTCAGCATGAAAGGGTTTTCCATCCGCGTCATTCGCCCGCATCTTTTCTTGCCACCCAAATGCCTGGATTAGCCAGCCCAGGGCGCGACCTAGATCACTGTAATAGAGATAAGGGGTAATTCGCGGTACTGCAGTAGTCATGACACCTCCGATGGGATTCGGGATACCTCAAGAGACTACTCGAACCCCGGCGTCAAAGGATTGTATGAATTTTCGCCCTTAGCTAGGGGTCTTTTACGACATGATTTGGATGTTCCGTGCGATCCGTCAGGTACTTGCTCGGGGCTAGGCCGCAAAAACCCACGAAATCGTGATTGAAATGCGCCTGATCAAAGTAGCCGCAACCCAATGCAATCGATGCCCAGTCAACGTGGGTCGCCGATCCGATCGCTGCGATGGCGCGCTGAAATCGTACGATCCTAGCGTAGGACTTGGGTGTCAAGCCGACGTGGTCACCGAACAGAGTCGAGAACCGGATAGGACTCATCCCACTACGTAGGGCGAGTTTCTGCACGGACACTGTTTCGCCGGCTCCGTCGATCGCGTTGACCGAGTGGCGAACGGCTTCGCTGAGAGGTGGGCCGTCGTGCAATCGCTCAGCCAAGAACACTTCCAATATTTGGAAACGCTCCAGCGGCAGTTTTGCGAGATGCAGCTGCTCGCGCAGCTGCTCGCCTCGGTACCCCCAGATGGTGTCCAATGACACTGTGCAGTTATGAAATTCCACGGCCGGAATGCCAAGTAATGAAAATGCTCCGCCCGGCTTGAACCGCGCGCCGATCAGCGAAAGTCGCCCGGCTGTGTCGAGCTCTACCGCACGAGATTGCACGCCCGACAATACACTTCGCGGCGAATCGACCTGCGCCAGATCAACGACCATGTCCACGGTTGCGGTAGGAAGGATAAGCTCAACCGGATGTGGCTGACGATAACTTTCAGAGAGCCACAGGAAACTCACGTAGCTGCAAAGTGGCCTGCGCGTAACCTGATAAGTTGTCCACATAGAGATTATTCAAATATCAAACGGGGCAAGTGGCCTTCGGCCGGAGGATTCCAAAATGGGACTCGCGGCAGTATCGGGTCGTTGTCATCAACGACAGTAACCTGTTCTGATCGATTTTCGCTGTCATCCTTCATCTGATGTGACCAATCCGGCGAGCGGAGGACTGTCTGGATCGAGGCAACATCCGACGCACGTCAGTCAGCTCCGGCTCCAGGGTGGCGAGCTTGTCCATGGTGGTGAAGAGCTGATCGACCTGCCGCTTCTTCATGGCCTCGCGCAGCAAGCGCTCGATTGCTTCCGAGCAGCTTCGGAAGCGGAACTGCCAAGCTGGGCCGCATAACCGTTTGCCGAACCCGCTCAGGAACGGTTGGATTGCCGCCCCCTCCGGCCACTCGCCAAACTGGCGAGTCGTGGATTGGACATAAGGCAGGTTGTGTTGGGTCGTCCATGCGGACGGACTTAGTTAACCTCTCACTAGCGAATAAAAAACAACAAAATCATATATTTATTTCCATATAGAAGATTAAATTCAATGAATGGCGGTTGCTTCTCCTCCGTCTTGAGGTATCTTGATTCGTCAAGATGGATCTGGACGAAGGGAATTGCATGAGCGCTTTACGTAAATTTTCCTCCCAAGCGGACCCCGAGGTGCTCGAAGGGTTGCAGGAGATTGCAGCCCGTGAGGGACGTCAGTTCCAGGCGGTGCTCGGGGATGCCATGCGTGAGTATCTGGCGCACAAACGTCAGCAGGCCCCACGCCGAAATGTACTGGAGGCCTTTCAGGAAAGCCTCAAGGAACGCGACGAGTTGTATCGGTCGTTGGCTAAGTGACGCAGTACGTCACGATTGCTGATGCGCTCTTTTTCCATCAACAGCTGATCGAGCGGTATGGCGGTGCTGCCGGTGTGCGGGACGCCGGGGCACTCGAATCTGCGCTCCATCGACCCCAAACGGGCTATTACGACACGCACATTCATGAGGCAGCGGCGCTGCTGGAAAGCCTTGTTCAGAACCATCCGTTCGTGGACGGTAACAAGCGGGTCGCCTTCGCCGTGGTCGATGTCTTTTTGCGCATCAATGGCTATTCGATCACCACCGACTCGATGGTGATCTACGGTGACCTGATTAAGCTCATGGAGCAGCGAACGTTCAACATGGAACACTTGGTGCCGTGGCTACAATCCATCGTTAAGGGGCCCGAAGACTTTCCTGGCGCGGCCGCCAGATGAAGAACAGCCGATCGGCCGCGAAGCGCGACGGCGGCATAGATGGGTATCTTTACAGCTCTTGTCGCGTCGCAAGTCTCGAATATTCGGGCGTCAACGATTAGGCTGATGGTGGCCTGAGAACGGCCAGCCAACCGCGCCCGAAGTTCCAACTGCTTCACCCGTAAGGGCAACGCAGCCTTAGTTGCCATGTTCGACACTATTCGCGAACATCATGGCTGGTTGTACGGAGACGCCTGGAATGCCTCACGCTGCAATGAGTTCTCTGCAGAGCTCATGCAGAGGCATCCAGGCCGTTTCGGCGGTTTTGCCTGCCTGCCGCTGCCGGCAACAGCAAGGGTGCCGAGGTACATCTCAAGTTAGAATTTCGGAGAAATCTAAGGTCAATGCCACCCCAGATCGAATAGCATCGAAGTCATCGATCAGAAGCAGGTGATGGCGATTGTGGTAACCATTCAAACTCCGCAAATGCCACCCGCTAAGGAATGTGTGCTTTTCGTCCGGTTGCTGCGGTCGGGCTGAAGGCCTTCGGCCAGTAGGAGAAACACGATGAGTGCGTCCGTTGAAAAGAACTCAAACCTTTCCCGCCGCCAGGCCATCACAGCCATTGCCAGCGCCGCGGGCGGCCTCGCCCTCTCCTTTACGCTCCCGACGGTGACGTTCGGTGCCGTCGAGTCCCGTCAGCCCAGACCCATGGGTCTGTTGCAGAGCCCCGAGACCATCCCGCCGCATGAACTGTCCGCCTTCCTGGTCATCGACCCGGACGACACCGTCACCGTCCGCCTGCCGCACAACGAGCTGGGTCAGGGCACCACCACCGCGCTCGCCATGCTGATCGCCGAGGAGCTGTACTGTGACTGGTCCAAGGTGAAGTGCGAATACGGCTCAGCGAACCGCAACCTTCGCGAGAAGAACGTCTATGGCGGCATGTTTACGGTCGGAAGCCAGGGTCTGCGCACCTCGGTCACCATGATGCAGCAGGCCGGGGCCAGCGCACGCGAACGCCTGGTCAAGGCTGCCGCCCGTCGCTGGAACTGCGACGTTACCGAATGCCGGTGTGAGAATAGCGTCATCGAGCACACGGCCACGGGTCGCAAGCTCACCTACGGCCAGGTCTGCGCCGATGCGGTGGCGATGAGACTCGACAGGGAACCCAAGATCAAGACGCCCGAGCAGTTCACGCTGGTTGGCAAGCCCATGCCGCGGCTCGACTCTCAGCCCAAGATCGACGGGTCGGCCAGATTCGGCATCGACGCCGACGTGCCGGGGATGATCTACGCCGCGATCATCCAGTGCCCGGTACCGGGCGGCAAACTCAAGACGGTCGATGACAGCGCCATCCGGGTCGCTCCGGGGATCGTGCAAGTGGTGAAGCTGGACAACGCGGTGGCCGTTGCCGCCGATCAGTTTTGGCGCGCCAAGAAGGCAGTTGATGCGCTGAAGATCGAGTGGGATGTCGGCGCCTCCGGCAAGGTGCAGCAACGCGATCTGGATAAGATTTACCGCGATGGCCTAAACGGCCCGATGGCCTCCGCCCGTAAGGAGGGGGACGTCCAGGCGGCTCTCGGGAAACCCGGCGGCAAGCTCATTGAGGCGGTTTACGAGGCACCCTACCAGGCCCACGCGGCACTGGAGCCGCTCAACTGCACCGTCTGGTTGCAGCAGGACCGGCTGGATGTGTGGATTTCCACTCAGGGGCCGATGGCGGTTCTCACCGGCGCAGCGACGGCCGCCGGTATTGCACCGGAGAAAACCTTCGTCCATGTCAACTTTGTCGGCGGCGGTTTCGGCCGGCGAGGCTCTGCCGATGAAGCAATCCAGTGCGTCGCCATCGCCAAGGTGGTGGGCAAACCCGTCAAGCTGATATGGACCCGCGAGGAGGATATCCGCCATGATCGCTACCGCCCCCAGGCAGCCACGAGGTGGAAGGCCCGGCTGGATGAGACCGGCAGGATCAACGCTCTGGAGGTGAAGGTTGCCGTACCCTCCCTGTTGAAGGGAGTGGGAGCGGCCGGACCGCGCTTCCCGGGCGTCGAACCCATGGCGGTCGAGTGCATAGCGGAAACCGCCTACAAGATTCCCAACCTCAGCGTCGGCGCCAATCTGATCAACACTCATGTGCCGGTGTCTTTCTGCCGTGGCGTGGGTTCATCGCAAAACGGCTTCATGATCGAAGGCTTCATCGATGAATTGGCCCACGCGGCCGGGCAGGATCCCTACCGATTCCGCCGCGCGCACCTGGACCGGGCCGATTGGATCGGTGTGCTCGACATGCTGGCCGACAAGTCGAATTGGGGCACGCCCATGCGAGCCGGTCGCGGACGGGGCCTCGCCATCATGGAGTGCTATGGCACCGTCACTGGCCAGGTCGCAGAGGTGACGGTCGACCATAGGGGCGCGGTGAAGGTCGATCGACTAGTGGTCGTTCAGGACTGCTATAACGCCGCCAACCCCAACACGATCCAACAGCAGATGGAGGGCGGAGCGCTCTTCGGTCTCGGCCAGGCGTTGTTCGGACATATCACTTTCAAGGACGGGGCGGCCGTGCAAAGCAATTACCACGACTACCAGGTCGTGCGAATGTCTGAGGCGCCGAAGATCGAGACCTACCTGCACCTGACGGGCGGGCCGCACTGGGGCGGCATTGGCGAGCCTGGTGTGGGACCCACGCCGGCCGCCGTATGCAACGCGGTGTTTGCCGCCACAGGCAAACGGGTGCGCCGGCTGCCACTGTCGACCGTGGATCTGACGGGGGTCTCGATGCCTGCGCAACTCGGTTAACTCAAAGCGAAGCTAGCTGTGCGCGCTCAGTGGTGACTACCGGTCACGAGACCTAACGGCCAAGCGAATCGGCGCGCCCACGGCGGTAAAAACGGCGGTGTCTCGTCCAAGACCCGGAGCGCTAGCGTGAGACGCCGCAATGGGTGTGCGCAATTCTTTCGGTTTGGCCGATTGCCGAGGCCGACCTCCCCGCTGCTTTGTAGGCCGCTCTTCGCGGGTGGCTGTTCGTTCAATGCAGGTCGGCCCGGAAGCCGCCTGGGAAATGATGCCCATGCCGGTGAGGGCAACGAGCGCACCGACGATATCTCATGGCATGGCGTAAGTGGCACGCCAGCGACTATCCAATGCCACCCGATCGAGACGGCAATATAGACCCGCCGAATGCTGCGTGGACGCGTCTCGCTAGCGTCGCTCATAGCCTGAGAGGAACACATCCACTGCGCGCCGTACGATGCCGCTGAGGGCCTCTGGTCGGACGGTATCAATCACGCCCAGAAGAACGCGTTGCAGCAGCTCCGATTCGAGCAAACTGAGAAGGTGAATAGCCGCGGCCTTCGGATCGGAGACGCGTAAAGCGCCTCGCTTCACTAGCTTCCTCAGAAACTCCGCGACTCGCTTTTCAAGGGGGACAGTCGCATGCTCAAAGGACATTTTTCCGATGTCGGAGTGCCGCGACTCGGCAATCGTGAGCCGTCGGATTGCAATGGTTTCTGGAGCATACAGAACGGCCAGGAACCTCTGGCCAAAATTCAGTAGCTCCTGGCGCACATCGGCTGCCGCAGGGTTGAGGGCGCCCACGATGTCCTCAAGCTCATGCTCTTTCGCATCGTGCATCACTTCAAAAAAAAGCTTCTCTTTTGAGGCGAAGTAATTATACAGCGTCGCCTTGGATCCCCCGACTCGGGCACGGATATCGGACATAGAGGCGCGATCAAAACCAACCTCGCGGAACACTTCGGCTGCGGCCTTAATGATGGCTTGGCGTTTGGATTCGGTCTTCGTCTTCATTGGAATAGGCTTAAAGAACCACTGGGTACAGTTTTCACGGAAAGACTACCATGCAAACCGAGCGCTTTACACGCCGAGCGTGCGCGCCTCGTGCCGGCAGGTGCTGATGAAATCCGTCAGCGGGCTCGCGATTTCGCCCCGGATGGCCAGACGTTGCAGCTCCTCGTACGTCTTATTGGGCGCGGTATAGGCGGCAATAACCTGCTGCATCACTGTTTCCGCGGCGCCGATGACGGGGCCGGATGAGGTGAGCCGAATACGCTCAAGCGCTGAATAGATCTCCGCAAGACTCTCCGGGCTGTTCATTTCGTGGCCCCAGGCGCTCACCAGATGTCGAGAGGCTTCGCTAATGAATTCGGCATACAGCCGTTCGTGACGGGCGGCGCGCTGAATCGACGTCTGCGTGTGGTGCTGCCTGCGGGTCGTGAGCCAGGATGCAGCGAATGTGGCCATTCCGCCCAAGAGGGATCCCGTGAGGCCTGCCATGATCGATACGCTAGAAGGTTCCATAAACTACTGTTCTCCGGTCAGCCAACTCGATTCGACCTTGGCAGACAGCTGCGCAGCTAGGCGCGCAGCGGCCGCCGCTTCCGTGTCGGGAACGTCAGCGTAGTGGGCTCTGCTGAATGCGTCGCCGCCTGGCGTTCTTTTCCGACAGGTGAATACGCCCTTAAGAATGCGTCGACGGCCCGTTTCGCTGCCGAGACGATTTCCTCGTGCTGTGGCGAACGTTCATTCACCTGCAGCAGCAGCGGTTCGAGCACTTCAGCCTCGAGCAGCGCACCGAGATAGTCGGCCGCCAAGCGCGGATCGTCGCGGCGGAGGGTCCCGGCCACCATGCAGGACTCCAGGTACGCCGAAACCTGGGCCCGGAGCGCGGTGATCTTGTCAAAGAACAGTTTTCCAGTGCCCGAGCGCGCTGCCTCCGCAATGATCAGACGGCGCACCTCCACCTGTTCTGGCGAGCAGATGAACTGAAGGATGCTGACTCCGAAGTTGCGAAGGGCCTCCTGCGCGTTGCCGCGTAAGGCGTCCAGATGCCGCAGCGTGTCTGATAGATAGTTCTCTACGGCGGCCATCATGCATTCGGCAAACAGCTCTTCCTTGGAAGGAAAGTAACTGTAGATCGTCGCCTTCGAGCCACCCACCCGGGCAGTCACTTCTGCTATCGAGGTCTTGGCGATGCCCTGCGTGCGAAAGAGCCCGTAGGCGATGTCCACGTTCGCCTGGCGCTTGAGGTCTCTTTTTTTCAACTGGGCGTCCTTCGTTTAATAATGAACCGATGAGTACAGTTTTGCTTGACAAGTGCCGAAAGTCAAAATAAACTGTACCAGACCGTACAGTACAGATGGAGTTACCCATGGAAGCTATCAAGGTCTCAATTTCCTGCGCCTGCCGGCACGCGGTGCGCGTCACTTTCGCGGTGAGCCTGCTGGTCGCCGCAGGCTGCGCACAAATTCCCCGGCTGAATCCGCCGCCCGTCACAAAGACTGCGGAGCAGCTTGGCGCCGCGCGGGCCTTCGTTGCGCCCGCCGCAGCGTGGCCGAGCGATGGCTGGTGGCGCGCCTACGGCGACCCTCAATTGGACGCACTGATTCAGGAGGCGCTGCGCGACGCGCCTGACCTGGCCCTCGCGCAGGCGCGGCAGGATGCGGCAGCGGCAGCTGTGCAATTCGCAAGCGCTACGCGCATTCCGCAGGTCACCGGCGGTGCCGCGTTGACCGAGGAGAAGCAGAGCTATAACTCCCTCATTCCCAAGCAGGCGCTGCCGCGCGGTTGGACCGATTACGGATTGGTGTCGCTGGACTTTTCCTGGGAGCTGGACTTCTGGGGCAAGAATCGATCGGCACTGGCTGCTGCGGTGTCGGATCAACAGGCTGCGGGTCTTGAGTACGCGGAAGCCCGTTTACTCCTGTCGACCTCCGTGGCCGCCGGCTATGCGGGGCTCGTTGATCTTTACACCTTGCGGGATAACGCGGCCGAGACGCTCAGATTGCGCGAGGAGACCGTGGCATTGTTTCGCCGTCGGCACGATTTCGGGCTCGAGACGCTCGCCAGCGTGCGTCAGGTGGAAGCGCGGCGCGCCTCCGCTGAGGCCGACCTGCGCAGCTACGATGAGCGGATCGCGCTTCAGGACAATGCCATTGCCGCCCTCCTTGGGGTAGGTCCGGATCGCGGTCTGACCATTGCGCGTCCGAGCCCGCACTTTACGGCCTCAATGGGGTTGCCGCCAAACCTGGCGGCTGATTTGCTGGGTCGGCGGCCCGACATCCTTGCTGCGCGCTCACGCGCCGAGGCCGCTGCGCACCGCATCGATGAGAAAACGGCGGGCTTTTATCCGAGCGTGAATCTGATTGCATTGGTGGGTGTGCAATCCCTGGGCATCCGGCATCTGATGAGTGCGGGGTCCCAGATTGGCTCCGCCGGTCCGGCGGTGTCGCTGCCAATCTTCAATACGCGTCGTCTGCAGGGGGACCTGCGCGGTGCGCGCGCCGAATACGATGCCTCCGTCGCCACCTACAACGCGACGCTTTCGCAGGCCCTGCGTGAGGTGGCCGATGCGGCCACGAGTCGCAAGGCATTGGACGGCGAGTTGACGGCAGCACGCGCCGCGGTTGCCGCGGCCGCAGAAGCCCATCAGCTCGTGCGCAACCGGTACGACGGCGCACTTGCGACTTATCTTGATGTCCTGGAGGCGGAAGACGAGCTGATCCTGGCTCGGCGGGCGCAAGCCGCTCTCGAAACCCGCGCTTTGATTCTCGATGTGAGCTTGGTACGTGCCCTGGGTGGGGGTTTCGCACCCGATCACCCGAGCATATAGCCCACCCCTGTAAACCCGATCACTCTTAATTAGGAGATTGCCATGAACGCTGCTGTCGAAGTATCCCTGACCTCATCAAGCCCTGCAGCCCGGGCCGCCAATGATCCTGCCCCACAGGTAGTCAGCCGCAGCTTGAGCCAGCGCAGCAAACGGGCGGTCCTGTTCGCGCTGCTGCTGCTGGTCGTCCTCGCCGCTGGCGGGGGCTACAAGGCTTACTGGAGTGCCATTGGCTCACGTTACGTCAGCACTGATGACGCCTACACGGCCGCCGAGGTGGCGCTCGTCACCGCACAGGTTGACGGACCGGTTTCTCAAGTGAGGGTGGTGGACAGCCAGGAGGTCAAGCGCGGAGATGTGCTGGTCGTCATCGACGGCACGGACGCAAAACTGGCATTGCGCCAGACGCAAGCAGACCTCGCGCGGGCTCAGGCGCAGGTGATCTCGGCCACTGCGGACTTGGACCGCACCAAGATTGACCTCCAGCGCCGCCAGGCCCTCATTGCCTCGGGATCCGTCTCCGGCGACGAGCTGACCCATGTCATCAACGGTGCCAGCGATGCACGCGCGGCCTTGAATGCCGCCCGCGCCGGGGTAGCACTCGCTCAGGCGCGGGTGGACAAGGCTGAAGTGGACGTTGGCCGCACGGTCATCCGCTCCCCCGTGGACGGCATCATTGCCCGGCGCCAGGTCCAGCTCGGCGAGCGCGTGCAGCCTGCCACTCCCCTGCTCTCGGTCGTTCCCGTCAGTCAGATGTACGTGAGTGCCAACTTCAAGGAAGTTCAACTGAACAAGGTGCGCCCAGGCCAACAAGTCGAGCTCATCGCCGATCTTTACGGCCACAAGGTCATCTTCCACGGTGTGATTGCCGGCTTCAACGGTGGCACCGGCTCTGCATTCGCACTGATCCCGGCCCAGAACGCCACCGGCAACTGGATCAAGGTGGTGCAGCGACTGCCGGTGCGTATTGCGCTCAACCCTGAGGAGCTGAGCGCGCATCCGTTGCGGGTCGGGCTGTCGGTGGATGCCAAGGTTGATTTGCGCAGTCCTCCCTCCGCCTGAGCCGGCCACCCCAGCACCCTAACCAAGAACACGACAGCTCGAGGAACAGACCATGTCAGCCGTTGCTAACGACCATTCTGAGCAGCCTGCCTTGCAGGGGCTCATGCTCTGGGTGGGGGGAATAGTCCTCGCCTTGGCCAACTTCGTTGCGGTCCTCAATATGACGATCGCGAATGTCACGGTGCCGAATATGGCCGGGGCGCTCGGCGCGGGGTCCTCCCAAGGCACTTGGGTGATCACTTCCTATGCGGTCGCCGAGGCGATCACGGTACCGCTGACGGGCTGGCTGTCCAGTCGCTTCGGGGCCGTGCGGGTCTTTATCTTCGCGGTGTTCCTGTTTGCACTGTTCTCGCTGCTGTGCGGCCTGTCGACCTCGCTCGGCATGCTGCTGGGCATGCGCGTGCTGCAAGGTATGGTCGGTGGGCCGCTGCTGGCGCTCTCACAGACTTTGCTGCTGCGCATCTTTCCCAAAAAGCAATCCATGCAGGCGATGGGCCTGTGGGCCATGACGACGCTGCTGGCGCCGGTCGTGGGCCCGGTACTGGGCGGCTGGCTGTGCGACAACTATGCCTGGTCGTATGTCTTCTTCATCAACGTGCCCATGGCCATCGCCTTCGGGGCGATTGCCTGGGTTTTACTGCGGCCCTACCACGATTCACCCGTCAGGAAATCGGTAGATAAGATCGGCATGCTGCTGCTCGTGATCTGGGTCGCCTCACTTCAGATCATGCTCGATGAAGGTAAGGA
>Ga0302316_10000362_pt1 | contig 40605 bp, 37 predicted proteins | sample III_Palsa_N3_2_FD_200456 | JGI IMG/M metagenome (GOLD analysis project Ga0302316, IMG submission 200456) | Peat permafrost microbial communities from Stordalen Mire near Abisko, Sweden - III_Palsa_N3_2 | ecosystem: Environmental > Terrestrial > Soil > Palsa > Peat permafrost | place: Sweden...
CGAAACTGCGGCGAGGACGGGCTCGCGTAGCCACCGCTCAGGGCGCCGTCCTGCTGTTGCTCGGTGAATTCCAGGAACACGAACTGCGCACCCATGGATTTGATCTGTTCGGCGACTTCCGGGCGCACATCAAAGGCATGGGTGATCGCACCCAGACTCACCGCGGTGCCGATGGCCGCAAGACCGGCCACGCCCGCGCCGACGACCAGAACCCTGGCGGGCGGTATCTTGCCCGCGGCGGTCATCTGGCCGGTGAAGAAGCGGCCGAAATTATTGGCCGCCTCGATTACTGCGCGGTATCCGGCGACGTTCGCCATGGAGGACAGCGCATCCATTTTCTGGGCGCGCGAGATACGCGGGACCATGTCCATGGCGATGACGCCCGCACCGGTCGAGCGCGCGGCATCGAGCAAAGCGTGGTTCTGGGCCGGGTAGAAGAAGCAGATGAGGGTCTTGCCTGGTCCCAGCCGGGAAATCTCCTGCTGCTCCGGTGGGCGCACCTTGGCGATCACATCCGCGGTTTCATACAGGGCCGCGGCGTTACCGACGACGCTCACGCCTGCGGCCCGGTAAAGCTCGTCAGAGAAGCCCGCCTGAAGGCCGGCGCCCGCCTCGATGACGCAGTGATATCCCAGTTTCTGCAGCTGCCGGGCGCTGTCGGGCGTCATTGCGACGCGCGCTTCCGCCTGCCCAAGTTCCTTTGGTGAGCCGATATTCATTTTTATCGGGCAGATTATGGAGGAACCCGAGGCAAATTTCAGGTGTGTTGACACCTCCAGCCCTGCAGCCGGATTCGCCTTGGCCGGGCCAGACCCCGACTCAACGGTGGGTCAGCAGTCCCACAGTCAACGTGACCACGAACAGCGCCGCCGAACCCAGGACGTAGGCAGGTCCGGGTGTTCGCACGGAAGGCACATCCCGAACTTCCCTCGATGGCACCGTCATTTCGGGCATCAGGCGGCGGTCGGCGCTGAATTTGACACGTGCCAGGATCGTGTTCGCAATGAAGCTCAAGTACACCAGCGCGTAGACGTAGTGTTCAGGATGCAGATTCGCGCCGCGGCCATAGGGATTGTGCAGCAATCGCAGCGTCCACAGCACATTTATGCCGCTCAGAAGCGTCAGGGCGATGCCCAGCCCGAGCGCCAGCATTGCGATCGTGTATACGAGTCCGGGACTGAACCAGCTGCGCGCGCAGTACTCCAGCGTCGACTCGTATAAACGGGCGTAGAGGTTCATTTTCCCGGCCTGGCCACTGGCCTTAACTTTACCGCGTAAAGTAACCGGGCGCGGCGGTCCCACGGATCCTTACAAAAATATATAGTGACGATTGCATATGGAAATCATCGTCGACAGCCTGCTGACAGGCGCCCAACAGGCAACGGGCCATGTGGTCATCATCGATGTGTTTCGTGCGTTCACGACGGCTGCCGTCGCACTTGCCAATGGCGCCTCCCGAATCACCATGGTCGCCACGGTCGAGGAGGCCATTGCCTTGCGAAGCCGCGGTGTCGGTCATCTGTGCATGGGTGAGGTCGAAGGGCGGGCACCACCGGGCTTTGACTTCGGCAACTCACCCTTCGCAATCCAGGCAGTCGACTTCACGGACAGGAGCATCATCCAGCGCACCAGCGCCGGGACGCAGGGCATTGTCGCGGCCGCTCGAGCGACCCGCCTCTATGCCGCCTCGCTGGTGACGGCCAAGGCCACGGCGCGGGCACTCGGCTGCGGAGCGCCTGAGCGGATCACGCTCGTTGCGATGGGGAAAAGCGGGCTGCAGCGCACCGATGAGGACGAGCTGTGTGCCCTGCATCTGCGCAATCTGCTGGAGGGTCGGGGCGGGAATCCGGAGGCGGTTCGTCAGGTGATTCAGGCGGGTCGTGAAGCCGAACGCTTCCGTGATTCAGTGCCGCCGCACCTTTATCCCGAAGATCTTGGTATTGCGCTCGACATCGGCCGCTACGACTTTGCCGTCAGGGTCGTGATTGAAGACGGGCGTCCCGTCGCGCGGATGCAGAGCGCTTGAGCTCGCGGTGCCTGAAGCAGGTGGCGATGTGGTCATTGACGACCCCCACGGCCTGCATCCACGCGTAGACAATCGTCGGTCCCACGAATTTGAAGCCCTTCGACTTGAGCGCCTTCGAGAGCTCTTCGGCGAGCGGCGTGACGGCCGGAACGTCGCCCTGGCGCGTGCGGTTGCTCTGTATCGGCGCGCCGTTGGCGAACGCCCAGACCCACTTCGAGAAATCGATCCCCTGCTCGCGCATCTCGAGGTAGGCGCGGGCGTTGCCTATCGTTGCGATGATCTTGGCCCGCGAGCGGATGATCCCGGCATTGCCGAGCAATCGCACCACGTCGCGTTCGCCGTACCGGGCGATTTTTTCCGGATTGAACGCTGAGAAGGCCGCTCGGAAATTCTCGCGCTTGCGCAGCACCGTGATCCAGGAGAGGCCCGCCTGGAAGGCTTCCAGATTCAGGTATTCCCAAAGCTCGCGGCTGTCGTGGACCGGCACACCCCATTCGCGATCGTGGTAGGTCACGTAGAGGGGATCCGCGCCAGGCCACGCGCAGCGCGTTCGGATTGCCTTGCTCGCCATGTTCACTCGACTCCCTGCGGATCGAAGCGCCAGGAATGCGACGTCCGTCGGCACACAGGTCGATGCGGCGTGACGCGATTCGCGAAAGGGCCGCCGATTATGTTCGCCGGCTGGACTAGAATAAGCCTATGAACAACCAACAGTTATTCTCGCTGCGTGACGGTAACACGATCCCGCAGCTCGGGCTCGGCGTATTCCAGACGCCCCCGGATCTCACCGCCTCGGTGGTCAAGATCGCTCTGGCCACGGGTTATCGGCACATCGATACCGCGGCCATCTACGTGAACGAAGCCGGGGTGGGCGAGGGACTGCGGACCTCGGAGCTGGCGCGCGACCAGGTCTTCGTCACGACCAAACTGTGGAATGCGGATCAGGGTTTCGATGCGGCGTTGAAGGCCTTCGACCACAGCATCAAGCGTTTGGGAGTGGACTACCTGGATCTGTACCTCATTCACTGGCCCTCCCCGCGGCGCGACCTGTACGTGGCGTCCTGGCGCGCGCTCGCGCGCCTGAAGGACGAGGGCCGCGTCCGCTCGATCGGGGTGTCGAATTTCGGTGTCGAGCACTTGCAGCGCCTCATCGATGAAACCGGGGTCACGCCCGTGCTGAACCAGGTCGAGCTGCATCCCCACTTCCAGCAGCGCGCGCTCATCGAGACGCACAAGGCGCTGGGGATTGCCACCCAGTCCTGGAGTCCGCTGGGCCAGGGCGCGGAACTTGCCGATCCGGTCATCGGCGCCATCGCGGCCCGCCACGGACGCTCGCCCGCCCAGGTCATCATCCGCTGGCACCTCGACAGCGGCCTGATCGTCATTCCGAAGTCGGTGACTCCGAAGCGGATCGCTGAGAATTTCGACGTCTTCGGCTTCACGCTCAGCGCCGAAGACATGGAGGCCATCGCGAAGCTCGATTCGACCGCCGGCCGTATCGGCCCGGATCCGGCGACCGCGAGTTTCTAGCAGGCTACGTCGGGATTCGACTCCACGCGCCTGGCACTCTGCGCAATCAGTGCCTCCACCTGATCAGGATCCACCGGCTTGGTGAGGTGGAAGTCAAAGCCTGCCTCCAGGGCGCGGCGCTTGTCCTCGTCCTGACCCCAGCCCGTGAGGGCGATCAATACCACGAGCCCGCCCCACGGCGCAGCACGGATGGCCTGCGCAACGCCGTACCCGTTGAGCTTGGGCAAGCCGATATCAACCAGGGCGATGTCCGGTTTCAGTTGCCGCGCCAGCTCGACGGCTGCCTCGCCATCATGTGCGACATGCAGTTCGTGGCCCCCGAGCTGGAGCAGAAAGCTGAGGCTTTGTGCGGCATCCACATTGTCGTCGACCACCAGGATGCGCCGCTTCTCAACCGCGGCCACCGCCGGCGCAGGCGACGCGCGCTCCGCAACTCCCGCACCGCTGGCACGTGAGGGCAGCCACACGCAAAATTCGCTGCCCCGACCCAGCCCGGCGCTGGTCGCGCTGACGCGGCCGCCGTGCAGCTCGACGAGACCCTTCACCAGCGCGAGCCCGATGCCGAGGCCGCCCGCTGCGTGATGCAGCGTGCTCTTCACTTGCGAGAAGATCTCGAAGATCTCCTCGATCGATTCAGGCTCGAGCCCGACTCCGCTATCCCGGACGCTGATGCTCACGCCGCCGCTCTCGGCCCGGGCCAGAAGTTCGATGCGTCCGCCCGGTTCGGTGTATTTCGCGGCATTGGTCAGCAGGTTCGAAAAGACCTGCGACAGGCGCAGCGGATCAACGTCCACCTCGATCGGTTCCCGCGGCAGCGACACGGTCAGCTGATGGTTGCGCGTTTCGATGAGCGGTCGGGCCACTTCCAGGCTGGACTCGATGATCGCGGCAACCGAGGCGCGCTGGCGGTGCAGGTCAATCTGGCCCTGCGTGATCTTCGATACATCCAGCAGGTCATCGAGCAGACCCGCCATGGTCTGCACCTGCCGATCGATGATGCTCGTGGCCAGCTCCCGCGTCTTCGTGTCGGCGCCGGGCAGGCGCAGCACTTTCGCGGCATTGCGGACCGGCGCGAGCGGATTGCGCAGTTCGTGGGCGAGGGTGGCCAGGAACTCATCCTTGCGACGGTCGGCCGCGCGCAGTGCCGCCTCTGCTGCCAGCTGCTGCGTGATATCGGTGTTGGTGCCGAACCAGCGGATGATCTTCCCCGTCGCGTCCCGCAACGGCGCGACGCGCGTCAGGAAGGCGCGGAACTCACCCGAAGCGCTTCTGATCGGAAAAGTCATCTCGAAACGGGCGCCGGTGGCGAGCGAGGCGCTCCAGCGCTCCACGACTTCGGGTAGCACGCTGGGGTCGTGCACCGACTGCCAGCCCCAGCCGTACATGTCCTCCGCGCGCGTGCCCGTGTACTCGTACCAGCGGCTGTTGTACCAGATGACGTTGCCGGTCTCATCGGCCATCCAGCACAGCAGCGCAATGTTGTCCGCGAGCGTGCGGAACCGGGCCTCGCTCTCGGCCAGGGCCTGTGTGGCCAGCACGCGTTCGGTCACGTCGGCACCTTCGACGAAGATCCCCGTCACCTCGCCGCCGGCGTTGCGGATCGGCTGATACACGAAGTCCAGGTATCGCAGCTGCAACGTGTTCTCATCGCCAGGCCGCGGCAGATGGATCGGCGCCGCATGCGCAATGTGCGCGACGCCCGTCCGGTAGACCTCATCGAGGAGGCCGATGAACCCCTGCTCCTCGACTTCCGGTAGCGCCTCGAGCACGGATCGGCCCTGGATCTCGCGCTGCCCGACGATTTCACGGTAGCGGCGGTTGTAATACTCGAACCGATGCTCCGGTCCGCGCAGCACACACATGAAGCCCGGCGCCTGGTCGAACAGTTCGCGCCACCGCGCCTCCGCAGCGCGCAGGGCTCTCTCGGCCAGCACCTGTTGCGTGGTTTCGACACAGATCACCAGCACCCCGCCGACGCCGGTCGCCGTCGATTCGTCGTCGATGGGGTTGTAGCTGTAGGTCCAGTACACCTCATCGATCCGACCGTGACGCGAGATCGGCACCAGTTGATTCTCGTTCCAGGTGCCGCCGTGGCCGGTCATCACCTGGTCGATCTGCGGGCCGATGATCGGCCAGATCTCCGCCCACACCTCCCGGCCCGGCCGACCCAGTGAGCCGGGATGCCGATCGGTGCCGATCGACGGGCGGTAGGCATCGTTATAGAAACAGATGAGATCCGGTCCCCACCAGATGTACATGGGGTGACCGCTGTTGAGCAGCATCCGCAGGGCGGTGCGCAGGGGCTGCGGCCAGGTCTGCGGATGACCGAGCGGCGTCCTGCTCCAGTCGTGGGCGCGCATCAGCGCACCCATCGCGCCCCCGCCGTCCAGAAACCCCAGGCTCGAGGAAGGCGCCTTACCTGACATGGTCACGATTAATCATTATGAGTCATACGCTTTGCAGCTCACCAGGATGCCACGCTGCAGCGACTTTATTTCAAGCTTCAGCTGGGCTTCGGAAACACCACGCCAACACACAATCCCGGTTGGGCACCGGTGAGCACCAGCCGCGCGCCGTGCAGCTGGGCGATGGCGGCGACCAGCGACAGGCCCAGGCCGTGCCCCTCGGCCGTGCGGCTGCTCGAACCGCGATAGAAGCGGCGCGTCACCCTGTCGTAGTCCTCGGGCGCCACCCCCGGGCCATCATCGATGACCGACGCCACGATCTCCTCGTTCGCCGCCACCAGCTCGAGCCGTATTTTCGTGCCGGCCGGCGTGTGCCGCAGCGCATTCTCGATCAGGTTGCTGAAGAGCTGGGTCAGCAGTTCCTCATCGCCGCGGATGGCGAGGGCGGTCTTGAACTCGCGCGACAGGTGCCGTCCGCAATCCTCCGCCACCGGCACGAACAGCTGGTACATCCGTTCGAGCAGCACGCCGAGCGCGACCGGAGCAAAGGTCCGGACCCGCGTGCCGGCTTCGATCTGCGAAATCCGCAGCAGCGCTGAGAACATGGACAACAGCTGATCGGTGTCTTCGAGCGCATGGGAGATCGCCGCGGAGTAATCCGCGATGCCCGTGGATTTCTCGCGGGCCGTCTCGAGCCTGTTCCTCAGCCGCGTCAGCGGGGTCCGCAGGTCGTGTGCCACATCGCTCGACACCTGCTGCAGGTTCTCCAGCAGCGCGGAGATCCGGTCCAGCATTTCATTGATGGCGCGCGCCAGCCGATCCCATTCGTCGCCGCGGCCACGCAGCGGAATCCGTTCGTTCAGTTGCCCGGCGATGACCCGCTCGCAGGTCTGGGTGATGGCATCGACCTGCGCCATGAACCGCCGCCCCAGCAACAGGCCGCCGAGGATGGAGAATGCGCAGGTGCCGAGCGCGACCCAACCGAAGGCATGCAGGATCCGCTGGCGCGTGACATCCATCGCGGCGGTGTCCCTGCCGACGTACAGGGTGGCCGTCGCGGTGAGCGTCGCGCAGCGGCCGAGGAGCCGCTGCGGAGGGTATGCGCACTGCACGAACGGCAGGTTGCCGGCCAGCACCTTGCCGCGCGTGTCCTCAATGACCATGTACATTTCGGGTGCGAACCGCGGCCGCAACGTCGGTCCGGATGCGGGTGTGCCCAGTCGCTGCTGCACGACTTCGATGGCCTCGTCGAGTCCCTCCGCGCGCAGGCCGTTCATCACCGTCGAGATATCCGATTCATTGGCCGCCATCAGCGCCTCGCGCCCGGTGCCGTCGACGATCCACAGCACGGTGCCGATCAGCGCCGCGGTCAGCGTCAGGAACGCCACCGCAAACAGCGCGGCGAGCCGGAACGACTCGGCCTTGAAGATTCTAATTTGCGGCAAGCAGCCGATACCCGGTGCCGCGCACGGTCTGGATGGCGTCGCTGCCGCCGTTGGCGTTGAGGCGTGCGCGCAGTCGGCTGATGTGACTTTCGACCACGCTGGTGTGCGGATCGAAATGGATGTCCCAGACATTCTCGAGCAGCATCTTGCGGGTCACCGCCCGATCCACGTTACGCACCAGATATTCCAGCAACCGGAACTCCTGGGGCAGCAGTTCCACCGGCTGGCCGCGCCGCGTGACCGTGCGCAGCACCAGGTCCATTTCGATGGATCCGGCAAACAGTCGCGCGGCACCGGGCGCCTGGCGCCGGGTCATCACCCGGATCCGCGCCAGCAGCTCCTCGAACGCGAACGGTTTGATCAGATAGTCGTCGCCACCGGCCTCCAGGCCCCGCACGCGATCGTCGATGCCGCTCATCGTCGTCAGATAGATGATCGGCGTGGCCTTGCGCAGCCGCACCGCCTTGACCAGTTCCAGGCCGTCCATGCCGGGCAGCATGCGGTCCACGATGATGGCATCGAAGTCGTGACAGGTGGCCTCGCGCAGGCCCGCGATGCCATCGCCGACGTGTACCACCTCGTAACCCTGCTCGCGGAAGCGCTCGATCAGCGATTGCGCCAGTTCCGCGTCATCCTCGGTCAGCAAGAGTCGCATGGAGGGCCGAGTGTATCAGTGGGTGCCCACCACCAGCACCGTGAAGGAGTCCGGCAGCGGCGTGGGCCGCGGGTGCGGCTGTTCGGGCGTCGCGGCCGGGGCGGGGCCGAACTCGGCGGTGACCAGGTAAACCCGACCGGTGACGGGATCCAGCGCCATGGTGCGCGCGCCGGCCTGCGTCTTCACGGTGTCGAGCACGCTGTAGTGATCCGCGGATTCCTGGCGGACCACCGTGAGGGTGCCCTCGCCATTGGAACTGAACACCAGGCCGCGCTTTTCGTCATACGCAGCCGCGTCCGGTCCGCGGCCGATCGGCACCTGGGCGACCTGCGCGCCACTGGCGCCGTTCGTCACGGCCATCACATTGGCGTCGCACACGGAGAACAGCCGGTGATGAGCGCGATCAATCGCAAGCCCGGTCGGGGAATTGCAGCCGGGCAGGGGCCACGTGGACTCCACGGCAAGCCTGCGGCTGTCGATAACCACCATCTGGCCCGGATCGCTTTCGATGTTCACGAAGATGTGGCCCGCGTGATCATCCTGCGCAAATTCCGGCTTGTCCGGCACCGGGATCGTGGCGACCACCGCAAGGGTCGAGGCATCCAGCACCGTGACATCCTTGCTGCGGCCATTGAAGGTGAAGACGTGTTTGCCCACCGGCTCATACAGGATGCAATCCGGATTGTGCGCCGGCACCTTCACTTCCTGGAGGGTCTTCAGGGTATCCAGATCGAACACCGTCACCGAATCGGCGCGGCCGTTGCTCACAAAGCCACGATGCAGGTCGGGCGCCAGCGCAATACCGTGCACGCCCTGCGTGTTCGGAATGGTGCCCAGCACCTTGCCTGTCTGCGTGTCAATGACATCGACCTGCGTGCCCCGGCTCAGGAACAGTCGGTGCAGGGCATCGAGGGTGAGATAGTCCCAGCCACCACTACCCCCGATCTGCCAGCGTTCCAGCACCTGCATTCGGGAGTCCGCCTGCGCTCCGGGGGCCAGCACGGCCGTTGCGGCGGCCAGTGTGAGCAGGAGGCCTAAAGATCTGGCAACACGGTGAGTGAACACGGCGCTCTCCTTAGTGACGGCCTGAACTATGCCCCCGGCCGGGTTCCTGAGGGTTTACAAAGATGTACACATGATCCGGCGCCGGCTTGCTAGCCTCGATCCGAACCGCTCAATCGAGGATGGAATGTTCCAGGGTCGCAACCACCTGGCCACCGCGTGCCTGCTGACGCTGCTGGCCTGCACCAGCTGCGCACTGCAGGCCCCGAAACCCGTGGTCCCCGATGTGCCGGCGGCATTTGCAGACGGATCAAACGCCACGCAAGCGGCATGGCCGAGCAAGGACTGGTATCACGGCTTTCGCAGTCCGGCACTCGATGCGCTGATCGCACAGGCTTCGCGCTCGAACCTCGACCTGGCAGCGGCCAGCGCGCGTGTCGCGCAGGCCGACGAGCGCGCGCGCCAGGCGGGGGCTGCCATTCTTCCCAGTGTCGATGCGTTTGGTAACGGCAATTACCTGGCGGGCCATTCCGGCAGCGGCAGTGCGCATGAACTCGACTGGTCGGCGTTGCTCTCCGCAAGCTACGAAGTCGACTTCTGGGGCCGCAATCGCGCGAGCGCCAATGCCGCGCGCTTCCTCGGCACGGCCGCTCGCGCCGATCGCGATACGCTCGCCCTCACGACGCTGGCCGGGGTCGCCGATGGCTATTTCGAACTGTTGTCGCTGCGTGAGCGCCTGGGCATTGCGCAGTCGAACCTGGAGGCGGCGCGCGGGCTGCTCGCTGTGGTGCAGGCGCGCTTCAACGAAGGTGCCGCCGATCCGGTCACGCTTGCCACCCAGCGCGCGGTGCTGGCTGCGGCACAACTGGCGATTCCCGATCTGCGCCAGCGCGAGGCCGAAGCGCTGACGGCACTCGCCTTGCTGGTCGGTCAGCCACCGGAAGGATTTGAGGTCGCGGCTGCCACGCTCGACGCGCTCGCCGAACCGCAGGTGGCCCCCGGGTTGCCCATGGACCTGCTGAGGCGGCGCCCCGACGTGTACACGGCCGAGGCGAACCTGCGCGCCGCGGATGCGAATCTCGTCGCGGCGCGCGCCGCCCTGTTGCCGACACTGACGCTGACCGCCGCGGGCGGCCTGCAGAATCCTGCGATGAATGCCGCCGTCATTGCACTGACCGGCACCGGGCCGGGCGTGAATCTCGGCGCGGGCCTCACGCAAAGCATCTTCGACGGCGGCCGGCTGCGCGCGGTGCGCGATGAATCGCGCGCGCGCGATCAGGAACTGCTGGCGATCTACCGGCGGGCGATTCTCGCTTCGCTCGTGGATGTCGAGAACACCCTCACGGCCATTCACACTCTGGATGCTGCCGGTGAGTTCCAGAACCAGAACCTCGCGCAAAGCCAGCTGGCATTCGACGGTGCCCAGCTTCGCTACCGCCAGGGAGCCGGCGACTTCCTCACGGTGCTCGAGGCGCAGCGTGCTCTGTACGCCGCACGCGATCAATACAGCCAGTACCGGCTCGCCCGCCTGCAGGCCCGGGTCGCGCTGTGCAAGGCGCTGGGCGGCGGCTGGGAGCTTCAGGAGTGACTGCGTTGCAAAGAGGCATGGCGCTGATTGCAGTCCTGGGCTGTGGACTGCTGGGTGTCGCGGCGTGCCACCGCACGGCGCCCATCGAGGATGCGAGGACGCCCCCGGCTGCGGCGCCCGGCGCGGGAGTGACGCTCACCGCCGCAGAGGTGGCCAACGAAGGCATCGCCACCGCGCCCGCCAACGCTGCGGACTATGCGCCCGAGACCACCGGCTACGGCGTCGTCATTCCACACGACGCGGTGGCAGTGGCCGTTGCCGAACTGACGACGGCGCAGGCGGCCGCCGCGCAGAGCCGTGCCGGGGCCGCGCGGGCCCAACGTCTGGCCGGAACGCCCGGCGCCCTGGCAGCGGATACGGTGGAAAGCGCCACGCGCCAGGTCGCAGGCGACACGGCCGCGCTGGCTCTCGCGCAGCACCGGTTGTCCGCCGTCATCGGCGGCGGGCTGCCTGCCGGCCTTGCCAAGGGGCCGCAACTCCAGGACCTGGCGAGCGGCAAGCTGAAGCTGCTGCGCGCGACCTTTCCGCTCGGCGCGCAGCTGTCCGGGACGCCGGCGAGCCTGCGCGCGGCACGCCTGGATGCCGCAACGGGGTGGACCTTGCACCAGGTGTGGAGCGCGCCCGCCGATGCGAGCCTGCCGGGACGCAGTTTCTTCGCGCTGCTCAAGGACGGCGAGGCGGGTGAAGGGGAACGGCTGCTGGTGTGGGCACCCGGCACGGGCGCCGCGCAGCACGGCGTGACGGTGCCGGCAGCATCCCTGGTGATCAGCGACGGTAAGTACTGGTGCTATGTCGAACGCACGGCCGGCGTGTATGTGCGGCGGGAAGTGACCACCGACCGGCCGCTCGGCGCCGATTACTTCGTCACGCAGGGCATCGCCGCCGGCGACCGGATCGTCATCGCTGGCGCCGGGCTGCTCCTGGCCCGTGAAATGAACCCCGGTACCGAGGCGGACTGAAGCCGATGCGTGCGCTCATCGCCCTGTGCGTGCGCCGCTTCGGTGCGGTGACGGCACTGTCCGTGCTGGCCCTCGTGCTCGGCTGCTGGGGTGTCCGCAACGCGCCGCTGGATGTATTTCCCGATTTCGTACCGTCCGAAGTCGATATCCAGACGGAAGCCCCGGGGTTCTCGCCGCAGCAGGTGGAGGAACTGGTCACCCGGCCGGTCGAGAATGCCGTCAATGGCGCCTCGGGCCTGGCCACCCTGCGCTCCGAGTCCATTCCGGGACTCTCCAATGTGACCGTCACCTTCGCCGACAACATCGACGTGCACATCGCCCGCCAGGGAATCTCCGAGCGCCTCTCGGAACTGGGCAGCGCCCTGCCCACGGGCGTCGGCGTCCCGAAACTCTCGCCGCTGGTTTCGAGCACGATGGACCTGCTCAAGATCGGCCTGGTCTCCGACAAGGTCGACGCCTATGTCCTGCGTGATACCGCCGAGTGGGTGATCAAGCCGCGCCTGCTGGCCGTGCCGGGCGTGGCGCACGTCATCCTCTTCGGCGGCAACGTCCGGCAGCTGCAGATCCAACCCGACATGCAGCGGCTGACGAGCTTCGGCATTTCCCTCAACGATATCGCCGAGGCTGCCAGGGCGGCCCTGCCGCTGCGCGGTGCGGGCTTCATCGACACCGCGAATCAACGGGTGCTGATGCAGTCGCCGATTCCCGCGCCGCAGATCGCAACACTGGCCAAGGCGGTGGTCGCGGTGCGCGGTGGGGTGCCGATCCTGCTCGGCGACATCGCCACGGTCAAAATCGCCCCCGCGTTGCGTTCCGGCGATGCCCTCATCATGGGCAGGCCGGGAGTGCTGCTGTCGCTGGCAAGTCAGTACGGCGCCAACACCCTCACGACCACACTGGCGGTCGAACAGGCACTCACGAGTCTGCGACCGGCGCTTCAGGCGCAGGGCATCAGCCTATACCCCGCCCTGCAGCGCCCGGCGAATTTCATCGAGCGGGCCCTCGGTGATCTGCGCCGCTCACTCATCATCGCCGGTGTGCTGATCTTCGTGGTGCTGTATCTCTTCCTGCGCGATCTGCGCGCCGCCGTGATCGCCTTTACGGCCATACCGCTGTCCTTGCTCGCAGCGATTGCGGTGCTCGATCGAATGGGGCTGACCCTCAATACCATGACCCTGGGGGGATTCGCGGTCGCGCTCGGCGTGCTCGTCGATGATGCCATCATCGGTATCGAAAACATCCTGCGCCGCCTGCGCGAAAACCGGCGGCTGTCGCAACCGCGCGCGCGCCTGGACGTGATCCGCGAAGCCTCGCTGGAGGTGCGCGGACCGGTGATCTACGCGACCGCCGTCGTCATCGCGGTGTTCCTGCCGGAGATCTTCACCTCGAGCCTGCAGGGCCGCTTCGTCGGACCGCTGGCGCTCGCGTTCATCTTCGCCGTGCTCGCCTCGCTGCTGGTTGCCATGACCACGACGCCGGCGCTGTGCGCGCTGCTGCTGCGCGGCCAGGACGCGCGGCCCGAGTCGCGGTGGCTGCTGCGCCTGCGTGCCTGGCAGAGCCGTGCGGTACACGGCGTCGCCGCGCATTTCAAGGCAGTGGTCGCGGTGCTGGTGGTGTGCGTGCTGGCGGCCGCCGCCGCGCTGCCCTTCCTCGGTGGCACCTTCATGCCGGATTTCCGGGAAGGCCATTTTGTCATCCAGACGTCCAGTTCCATCCCGGGCACTTCGCTTGCGCAAATGATGGCCGTCGGCCAGCGCATCAGTGCGCAGATTCTCGCGCTGCCCTACGTCGCCACCGTCAACCAGCAGATCGGCCGGGCCGAACTGGGCGAGGACACCTGGGGCCCGCACCGCAGTGAATTCCATGTCGAGCTCAAAGCCGATGCAACGGTGGACCAGAGCACGGCGCAGGAGGCGCTGCGCGAAATCCTCGAGCACTATCCGGGTCTGCAGACCGAGGTCGTGACCTTCCTCGGCGACCGGATGAGCGAGAGCCTCAGCGGCGAGACGGCACAGGTGGCCGTCAAGGTCTTCGGCGATGACCTGGACACGCTCGATCAGACCGGCGCACGCATTGCCGCGGTCGTGGGCAAAGTGGCGGGCGTCGTGGACCTGCAGTTCAAACGGCAGAGCGGCACCCCGTCGATCGCGATCCAGCTGCGCCCCGAGGCGCTCGCGGCCAGCGGGCTTACCGCGCAGGCGGTTCTCGACACCCTCGAGACGGCCTACACCGGCGCCCTGGTGGGACAGACGTTCAGCGGCACGCGCACGATCGATGCCGTGGTGCTGTTACCCGATGCGCTGCGGCAGCAACCGCAGGCACTCGGGCAGCTCATGATCAGCGGCCCGCTGGGGCCGGTGCCGTTGGCCCAGGTCGCCCGCATCCTCCTCACCCAGGATCGCTACAGCATCGAGCATGACGGCGGCCAGCGGCGCGTGAGCGTCACCTTCAATGTGAGCGGCGCCTCGCTCCAGAGTGTCGTGCAGCAGGCCGGACAGGCGATTGCCGCCCACGTGGCGCTGCCGCGCGGCGTCTATATCGAATTCACCGGCGCGGCGCAGGAGGAGATCCGGACGCGCAATCAGCTGCTGCTGTATTCGGCCGTGGCGCTGGCGGTGATCGTGATGATTCTCTTCATGGCCTTTCACTGGCGGGCCAACAGCTTCCTGGTGCTGGCGAATCTGCCGTTTGCGCTGGTGGGCAGCGTGGCGGCGATTGCGATCACGGGCATCGGCCTGTCGCTCGGCACGGTCGTGGGTCTGGTCACCGTCTTTGGCGTCAGCGCCCGCAATGCCATCCTGCAGCTGGCGCACTACGAACACCTGGTGGAGGTCGAAGGTGCGCCCTGGAGCCTGGATACCGTCATCCGCGGCGCCAACGAGCGACTGGTGCCGATTACGATGACGGCGGCCGTGACGGCGCTGGGCTTGGCGCCGCTGGCCTTCGGCATGAACCTCCCGGGTCAGGAAATCGAGGGGCCGATGGCCGTGACCGTGCTGGGGGGCCTGGTGTCCTCCACCGTTCTCAACCTGTTCCTGCTGCCGGCCCTCGCCCGCCGGGTGCGCCCGACGCTCTGACGGGGATTCATCCGCGCGCGCGGGCGTGAGTCACACGGATATCGGCACCAGCGGCAGCTCGGAGGGGGAACTGCTCGCGGTCGAGGCCGAGCACAAGGACAGCACGCGCTACCCGGACGGCGGCTGGGCCTATTTCGACTTTGGCCACCAGGGTGAGAAGGCGCAGGCCGAGCCGCTGCCGCGCACCGCCGAGTGCTACACCTGCCACCGGCTGCACGGCGCGGTGGAGTGGACCTTCACCCAGTTCTATCCCGAGCAGTTTGCTGTTGCGCAGCGTCTGGGGACGGTGCGCAAGGACTACGATCCCAACGCGCGACTGAAATAGGTTCGGCGGTCGGGAGCCGGCCTTCCAGCCATGCCTGGAAGGCCTCGGGCGGCAGCGGCGGGCTCATGTAGTAGCCCTGTGCGGTGTCGCAGCCCAGCTCGCGCAGCAGGGCATAGCTCTCGCTGTCCTCGACGCCTTCGGCCACGACTTTCATGCCGAGCCGATGGCCCATTTCGATGGTGGAGCTGACGATGGTGCGCAGGTCGGCATCGCCGCTGACATGCGACACGAACGAGCGATCGATCTTCAGTTCCTTCGCCGGCAGCTTCATCAGATAGCTCAAGGAGGAGTAGCCGGTCCCGTAGTCATCGATCGAGAGCTGCAGTCCGATCTCCGCCAAGCGCTCCAGCACCCGCAGCGCGTGCGTCGGATCTTCCATGAAGCCGCTTTCAGTGATCTCCAGGCACAGCGCGCTGGCGGGAACCTGGTGCTGCGCCAGGATGGCAGCGATGGTTTCGGGCAGCTCGCGATTGAGCAGGTCGCGGGCCGAGAGGTTCACCGACACCTGCAGCAGCAATCCTTCCCGGCGCCACGCGCCCAGCTGCCGCACGGCTTCCTCCAGCACCCACCGCGACAGCACCTTGATGTAGCCGGTGTGCTCGGCAAACGGTATGAACGCGGCCGGCGGTACGACGCCACGACGCGGGTGGTTCCAGCGCAGCAGTGCCTCGCAGGCCCCCACGGTCGCCGAATGCAGGTCGACCTTGGGCTGGTAATGCAGGCGCAGTTCGTCGTGTTCGACGGCATGGCGCAATTCCCCGAGCAGTGACAGGTGCTCCTGCTGGCTCGTGTCGTAGTTCTTCTCATACACCGCACAGCCGCTGCGGGTGCGTTTGGCCACGTACATCGCAATGTCCGCATTGCGCACCAGCGTCTCGGATTTGTCCCCGTGGGCCGGGAACATGGCAATGCCGATACTGGTGCCGACATCGAGCGGCTGGCCGTCATAGATGATCGGCACCTCCAGCGCCTTGATGATCCGGTGCGCGACGCCGATGACCGCCGCCACATCCGACTCGTGCACCAGCAGCGCGAACTCATCCCCGCCCAGGCGCGCGACGCAGCCGATATCCCCCTGCATCAGCCGCAGCCGCGATCCGACTTCGCGCAGCACGTGGTCGCCGACCCCATGTCCCAGGGAGTCGTTGACATACTTGAACCGATCCAGATCCATGACCATGATCGCAAGCGACCTGCCGCGGGTGCGGGCCTGCGTAATGCCCTGCTCGAGTTCCAGCGCGAACTGGGAGCGGTTGGGGAGCTGGGTCAACGGGTCTTCGTAGGCAAGCTTCAGGATCTGCTGCTCGCGCTCCGCGATGCCGGTGCGCATGTGCTCCATGCCCTGGGCGAGCGCACCGATCTCATCCTCCCGCGGCACTGATATCTCTTCCGAATAGTCACCGCGCCGGATCCGCTTCACGGCCGCCAGCAGCAGTTCGATCGGCCGGGTGATGCTCAGGGCGATCAGAACACTGCCGGCAATCGAAATCGCGAGACTCAGAAAGCCGAGCACCACCAGCGTCGCGCGCAGGGTGCGGAAGCTTGCCATGGCCGAGGCGATGGGCCGCTGCAGCACCGCGGCAACATGCGCATCATCAGCCAACGGCACGAGGCGCATCTGCTGCTGACCCTCGGGCAGTTGCAGCACCCGGGTATCGAGCGCGTCCGCGTAGTCCGGCAGCCCGGTTCGCAGCGTGTCGGCCACGGCGGCGGGCAAGGTCGTGGCGAAGATGTTCCACCGGCCCTGTTGCTCGTTCGCGAAGGAGACATCAAGGCCTGTGAGCTGGCGCAGATCCTGCGCCAGCGCGAGATCCAGCGGGAAGCACACGACGATCCAGCCGATCGTGACCGGTGCTTTGACCGGTACGGCGATGAGCTGGTAGGCCCGCCCGTGCAGCAGATCGGTGGTGCTCGCCACACTGCCGGTGCGGGCACGGGCGATGAGCTCGGGGAATTCGAAGGCATGGGGCGGTATGTCGGGCCGCAGCGTATCGGCGATCACCTGTCCCTTCAGATCGACATACAGCACCGCCTTGGCGTTGATGCGGGCCCCCTGGTTCTCGAGGGCCGAAAGCAGGGTGCCGGTGTCACCGGTGGCGATTGCCTCCCGAAACGCGAAGTCCGATGCGAGCACGCTGGCCGCCTGCGACAGGCGCTCGGAGTTCTGCTGCAGCACGCGCGCGAAGACTCTCTGACCGACGCTGAATTCGTCCTCGATCTTGTTGCGCGCCGCGCTGTAGCTCGCATCGTTGGTCAGCAGGAATTCCGCCGCCTGCACGATGCCCAGCAGTGCCACCAGGAACACCACCATCCTTACCCGCAGGCTGCGGAACCGGATCATGGCGTTCCGATGTGAACGGTATGCGTGAGGGCGCCGGCACCGGCGTCCACGTGCAGCGCTTCAGCACCCTGCTGGTCCTCCGTCATGGGCTCATGCCAGGTGCGCAGGGTGTAGTCACCGGGCGGGAGCCTTGAGAACATCGCCGTCCCGTCGTGGTCCGTGCGTGCGAAGTAGGGAGTGTCGACGACCAGCAGCCACGACACCATCAGATCGTGAATATTGCAGCCGAGAACTACGAGGCCCGCCTTGTCGAAGACCACCGCATCGGCCGATTTGCCGGCGTAGAGCTTCATCGTGAAGACCTTTGCCGGGGAGAACGAGTACACCGAATGGCGGATATTGTCGCTGTTGGGAAAGCGGACCGCCGTGCCGGTCTGTACGACGTTGATGCGCGGCACGAACTCCCGGTTCACCTGGTCGATGCTGTACTTGAGGCCCGCCGCCGGCGCGGGCGGCGAGGCGGGCACCGCGTAGACGATGGCATCCTCGACCGGCGCATTGGCTGCGCTCTGCACGTGCACGATGAGATCGGCTGCCGAGGCGAGAGATGCGAGGCATGCCGTCGCAACCGTCAGCAGCAAAGTTGAGTGCCGGGGCGCCATGCTTCAGGACGCCGGGTCTTTCGGCGGCGGTGGTGTGACCACGTTGATGACATCCGGCGCCATCGGTGCCAGGAGCGCCAGCAGTTCATTGCGCGCCCGCAGGTTCACATGATGCCGGCGCAGCGCGCGGCGCAGGTTCTCGACCAGGCCGAAGAACTCCCGCTGCGTGATGTGGTGATTCGCGTGCACCTCGCGCATGGAGTCACCGCCGTAATGGCAGCCGCCGCCGGCGAGGTCGCAGATCTGTTCGACGACCAACCGCTTGATGCGGGGGATGTCCGTGTTCCGGTACGACTGATTCAGGCGCGGATCGGCAACGGTCGCATCGATGGTTTCGGAGACCACGGCCGTCACCACCGGCTCCCCGCCGAGCCGTGCGTAGAGACTGGGCGAGGTGGCCCACGCGCGGCCGTGCAGGCCGCACAGGGCGCCCGCCGCCGCAGCCACCAGGGCTGCGTGTTTTGAGGCTGCTTTCATGATTCAAAGCATGGTAGGGGGGATTGCTGGAGGGCGGTGTTAAGTGCCTCACAGCTCCTGGGACATGCGCCGGATCACGGAAATTTCGGGCGAATACCCCGAAAATAATGGCGTCAGAAAGCGTGATGCCGTTCGCATTACGCGAGGACCTGAATGACCAGACCCGTCAAGGCGGCGCTTATAGGGCTCTCGCTGTTACACACTGCTGCCCCCGCGCTGGCCGGCGATCGGCTGCTCGCGACCGGCGGCATCATGCAGCTGGAAGGCAGCGCCGGCGGGGGCCTCACACCCTGGGCCGTCATTGCGGGTCTGGGTACCGAGGATGAGATCGGTGCGAGTGCCTTCTGCACGCAGGTCAAACCCCAGGATTTCAGGCTCGACAGCTGCGGTGTCGCGGCCGGACTCTACGACCGCGTGGAACTGTCGGTGGCGCGCCAGACATTCAGTCTCGGTGCCACCGCTCCGGGACAGAACATCGATCAGACCATCATCGGCGGCAAAGTGCGCCTGTTCGGCAACGTGGTGTTCGACCAGGACACCCTCCTGCCGGAGGTGGCGCTGGGCGTGCAGTACAAACACAACAGCAACTTCGACTTCATTCCCAAGGCGCTCGGCGCCCGGCATGCCGACGGCACGGACGTCTATCTGGCCGCCACCAAGGTGTGGCTGGACGGACCCTTCGGCCGCAACTGGCTCGCGGATGTCACGCTGCGGGAGAGCAACGCCAACCAGATGGGCATCCTTGGCTTCGGCGGCCCCGATGGCAACTACCACCTGCTCGCCGAGGGCAGCGTGGGCATATTCCTCAACGACAATCTGGTGTTCGGCGGCGAGTACCGCCAGAAGCCCAACAATCTGGCCGTGTTCCGCGAAGATGATTTCAAGGACGTGTTCCTGTCCTTCATCCCCGTGAAGTACTTCTGCGTGACGATCGCCTATGCCGATCTGGGCAACATCGCCAATCGGCCCCACCAGGCCGGAAGCTACGTCTCCATTCAGGGCAGCTGGTAGTCGCTCACTCCCGCCTTGAGCAGTTCGGCGCTGGCCTGCGCGACGGCGCGGCGGGCTGCCGGGGTCGCCGGAACGGAGGTGCCGATCCGGATGCCGGGATGGCCGTCCGGGACCACGGAGATGTGCTCGAACGTGAGATCCCCGTAGCGCTCGCTCCTGAAGTTGAAAAGCCCCAGGGCCCGCAGGCTGAATTCCGGCACTCCCCACAGGCGCCGGAACAGCGGAGAGGTGGCTTCCAGTCGCCGGATGAGTGTCTCGAAGCGCGGATCCTCGTCATGCTTGCTGTAGTCAAAACGCAGCCGCGCGATCAGATGCCGCGCCGAGCGCTCACTTTCAACTGTATCGACGTGCTCGAGCGGACGCACGAGCACCAGCTGCAGCAGGTTCCGCTCCGTCGGCGGCAACTTGGCGTAGTCACCGTAGATCGCCGCGCTCAGCGGATTCCAGGCGAGGATGTCCCAGCACAGATTCATGGCCACCGCCGGGATGCCCAGGCTTTGGATGAGACGCACGACATCCGCGGGAGCCTCTTCCAGCTCCCCTGCCTGGGTACGCGGGGCGCGGTGCTGGACCAGCGAGAACAGATAGACGCGCTCGTCCGGGGTCAGGCGCAGGGTCACGCAGAGGCGTTCCAGCACCTCATCCGACACGCGCATGTCGCGGCCCTGCTCGAGCCAGGTGTACCAGGAGACACTCACGCCCGACAGCGCCGCCACATCCTCGCGACGCAGACCGGTCGTGCGCTTGCGCCGCGAGGGCGGCAAGCCAAGATCAGACGGATCGATCCGGTTGCGGCATCGCCGCAGAAATTCAGAGCGCTGACTGTCGATCGGTGATCGCAGGCGCTTGCGGGTAGGTGCACTCTCAGATGCCTTCAACCTATGACTCCCACTTCCAGCATACTTGCCTGATCTGTGGGAAAATGTAGCTCAAACTGCCTCTTCGCGCATGGGAGCTTCCTATGACGAGCATCGCGATCGTGTTCTACAGTGGCTACGGCCACACCGCCCGGCAGGCGCAGGCCGTGCACAAGGGTGCGGCAGCGCCTCCCGGTGCGGATGCCTCGCTGTTCCAGATCGACACCCACGGGGAGCTGGCGCCGGAGGCCTGGGATGGGATCGCCAAGGCCGATGCGATCATCTATGGCAGCCCGACCTACATGGGCGGCCCGGCCTGGCAGTTCAAGAAATTTGCCGACGCCACCTCCAAACCCTGGTTCGCCCAGACCTGGAAAGACAAGATCGCCGCCGGCTTCACCAATTCGGCTTCCGTCAACGGCGACAAATTCTCGACCATCCAGTACTTCTGGACGCTGTCCCAACAGCACAGCCAGATCTGGGTGGGCACCGGACTGATGCCGTCGAACACCAAGGCGCATGGCCCGGCGGACATCAACTGGACTGCGGGCTATGCCGGTGCACTGGCGATTTCACCGGCGGATGCCTCGCCGGACGAGGCGCCCCGCTCGGGTGACCTGGAGACTGCGCGCCTGCTCGGCAAGCGCGTTGCCGAGATCGCCGCGCGCCTGCGGTGACAGGCCCGCGGTGCTGGGATTGATAAAGGGGGAACTCATGTTCATGAAGCAGTCGCTGGTAGCGCTGGTCGCAGTGTGCGGCGCGGTCACCGTGGCGCAGGCGCAGTCACAGCCGGATCACGGCTCCGCAAAGCAGGTCGCGCCCAAAACCAACTGCACCCGCGCCTCGCTGCAGGCGGCGGTTGACAGTTATCTTGCCGCGCAGAGGTCCGGTGACCGCACCAAGATGGCCTTTGCCGACAAGGTGAAGTACCTCGAGAACATGAGCGAAGTGGCCGCCGACAAGGGCGCCTGGAACACCGCCATGCCGATCGCGTTGTCACACAGCATCTACGATACCAACCGCTGCCGGACGTTCTCCGAGGTGATCGTGACCGAAGGCCCGGAGCAGCATGTGATCGGCACGCGCCTGAGCGTGGATGGCGGCAGGATCACCGCCATCGACAGTTTGATCTCGCACAAGGGGGACTGGCTGTTCAATGCCAACGCGTATCTCAAGTATTCGAGCAAGGAGGACTGGGGTGCACCGCCGGCCCAGGGTCGCAGCTCGATGCAGGTTCTCATCAACGCCGGCAACAGCTACCTGGACCTGTTCTCCGACAAGTTCGTGCAGACCCCATGGGGCAGGCCCTGCGCGCGGCTCGAGGGCGGCGCCTATACCAACCGCACCGGTGATCCGAACGCGACCTGCGAGGTCGGGATTCCGGCCGGCGTCCTCTACATCGTGAATCGTGACTATGTCGTCGACGAACAGCAGGGTGTCATCAACATCTTCTGCCGTTTCGGCAACAGCGCGACCGGTATGCCGGACTCGCACACCTTTCGGATCGTGAACGGCAGGATCCGCGGGGTGCACACGATCAGCATCAATCTGACCCCGGGCCGCGCTTCGCCCCAGGCCGATGACAACGGCGCGATCGTGCGTGAGCCGAGGACGCCGGAATGAAGGCGCTCCTCTGTGGCCTGATCCTGGGTGCCTGCGCGCTGCCGGCCTCTGCCCAGGCGCCGGCGAAACCCCTGGCCTGCGACAAAACGTGCTTGCAGGGCTACATCGACCGCTACCTGGACGCCATGCTCGCCCACAAGGTCAGTGATGACCTGTTTGCGCGCGAGGTCAAGTTCACGGAGAACGGCGTGCGCCTGCCGCTGGGCAATGAGGGCCTGTGGTTCCGGATGTCGGGCCGGGGCACGTACCGGTTCTACGTGCCGGATGTGGAGACGCAGCAGATCGCCTACTTCGGCACCGTCACCGAAAAGGAACGCGATGCGACCTTGCAGGAGGCCATCGTGCTGCGCCTCAAGATCGTCAACGGCCTGATCACCGAGGCCGAGCAACTCGTCATCCGGCCCGAGGGCGGCCTCACGAGCAATGGCGCGCAGGCGCCGCGGCCGCTCTCCACCGGTGACCGGGTGGAGAAGATGGGCGCACCCAACCCGATCTTCGCGGAAGTGATCCCGGAGGGTAAGCGCCCGTCACGCGATGAGCTCATCAGGACGGCGAACTACTACTTCTCCGGCCTCGAACGCAACGACGGCAAGGGCTATTACCCGTTCACCGACGATTGCGACCGTTACGAGAACGGCAACCACTCCACCAACGTGCCGATGCGCAATCCGGATACGGGCCAGACGGAAGTGATGGGCTGCAAGAAGCAGTTCGAGCTGGCGCTGCGCAACGTCGTGTCACGGGTGCGCGACCGCCGCTTCGTCGCGGTCGACCGTGAGCACGGGATCGTGTTTGCGTTCGCCTTCTTCGATCACGAGCAGATCAACTGGACCTGGCAGCTCGGTGAGCTCTTCAAGATCCAGGACGGCAAAATCCGCCGCATCGAGGCGATCTTCCAGCGCGCGCCGTATGGCATCAATTCGGGGTGGAGCACCTACGAGCAGGGCATCTCGGATCAGCCGCAGATCGTGAGGTGATCAGAACCACTCGCCCGCAACACTGCTGTCCGGGCGAGTGGCCTGCCGATCGCGCAACTACTTCGGCGGAATCTGATTGCTGATCGCGTTTTCCTGCTTGTTCAGCACCCGGTCCTCGCCCTTGGTGATGTGGCTGCCGTTCTGGCTGGCCATGTCACGCTCTTCCTGGCGCACCTGGTGATCTTCCTTGTGCACGGTGGCGGCCTGACCCCGGGTCATGGTGCCGTTCTTCACATCGTTGTGGATCCGACGGTTCTGATTCGCGAGGCGATGATTGACCTGCGTGCGGCGCGGGTGATTCTTCTGCCAGGTGGTCTCGGCGGAGGCGGTGCCCACCATGCCAGCCAGCAGCACCGCCGCGGCCGCGAACGTCAGGGATTTGTGGAAGTAGCGTGACATAAAGGTTCCTCCTACTGCAGGCGGAACTCCCGCCTCTTGAGCATAGGAACGGCGCAGCGGCGGCCCGGCTGACTGTGTTACAAGCAATTAAAGGTTTGCAGCAGGCAAAAAAAACCCCGCGTGAGCGGGGTTATGGGTCGCTTGCTTGCTATGGAGGAGCCATTCTTCTGGTTCTTATCCGTCCGAGGGCATCCGCAAAAGGGACGGTGCCCACTCTTATCTTGCTGCGGCAAGTCCGCCTTTACTTCTTTCCTTCCCGCGGCCAAAGGGGCCGCTTCTGCTGTAGAGAGTTGCAACGCTCATGCCAGCGCCGCCAAACGGCGTGCGATGTGACATCTTGTATCTGCGACGGGGGTCCAACCCGCCGCGACTTGCCATATGCGAGGCTTACGCCCCGTTTGATCAGACAGAACGGGGCGCGGGTTGGTGCGTCGCGAAACGCGGTGTCAAAATCATCGACACAAATGCGCCGCGGTGGCGCTGAAGTGTTGGTCAGATAGGATATAACTAATTGATAAATAAAGAACAATTAGTGTTGGTTGAGGTGTAAATGCTTTCGACACGCAAGCTTCAGATCCTGGCGGCGACCTGCCTGGCGGCGCTCGCACTGAGCCTCGGTGCCTGTTCCACGACGGCCTCGAAAGCCAAAGCGGCAGCGCACGCGCCCGTGCCGCCGACACCGGTCGCGCCCGCACCGGCCGCGGCGGCCCCGACTGCGGCTGTGCCAGCGCCGGCGCCCGCACCCCCGCCGACACCGCCTGCGCCGCCCATCACCCTCACGGGTGCACCGCCGGCCACCGCCACCCAACCGGCCCCGCCGCGTTCTCTCGACAAGCAGTTCCCGCAACCCCCCGCGCTCGACCGCGACGTGAACTTCTGGATCCGCATCTACACCGAAGTCGGCACCAACGCGGGCTTCATGCACGATCAATACAACCTGGGCGTGGTCTACGAGACGCTGCAGTTCAATCCCGACACCAGCGCCCGGCAGCGCGAGCACATGGTCGACGCGGCGCGGGTCCGGATCGTGACCGCGCTGCGACGCATCGCCGCCGCCACCGGCCCGCTGTCGCCGGAGGATCAGCACATCAAGGACATGTGGGGTGATGCGGGTACGCCGCAGCGCCTGCTCGGCGCGACGGAAGATGTCCGCTTCCAGCTCGGCCAGGCGGACCGGTTCCGCGAAGGGCTGGTGCGCGCCGGTTTGTGGCAGGCGCATATCGAGGAGACGCTCGCGAACCTCGGCATGCCGCCCGAGCTCGGCGTGCTGCCGCACGTGGAGTCCTCCTTCAACGCCGCCGCCTATTCCAAGGCGGGGGCCGCGGGTCTGTGGCAGTTCATGCGCTCCACCGGCCGGCGCTTCATGCGCATCGATTCGGCGGTGGACGACCGGATGGATCCGTTCCGGGCCACCGAGGCCGCCGCGCAGCTGCTGAGTTTCAACTACCGGCTGCTCGGCACCTGGCCGCTGGCGCTGACCGCCTACAACCATGGCGCCGAGGGCATGCGCCGCGCGAAGGACCAGCTCGGGACGGACGATATCGTGAAGATCGTGCGCGACTATCACAGCCCGAGCTTCGGATTCGCCTCGCGCAACTACTATGTGTCGTTCCTCGCAGCGCTCGCCGTGGACCGCAATCCGGAGAAGTACTTCGGGCCCATCAAGCGCGAGTCCGAAGCGCGGTTCCGCGAAGTGACCATGCCCGGCTTCGTGACGGTGAGCGCGCTCACGCATGCGCTGCACATGAGTGCGGATGAGCTGCGCCGGCTGAACCCGGCGCTGCTGCCGGCCTGCTGGGAGGGCCGCCGCCGCGTGCCGCAGGGCTATATCCTGCGTCTGCCGCTCAATGGTCCGGGCTGGACCTCCGAAATGCTGGCGCGGCAGCTCTCGCCCACGGATCTGCAACCGCGTCAGACCGTACCCGAGCGCCGCCGCGTCGCGAAGGGCGAAACGCTCGCCAGCATCGCGCGCGACTACGGCATGAGTCCCGCCGAACTGGCGCGGCTGAACGGCGTCAGCGCCCGCACCCGGCTGCGACCCGGACGCTTCGTGCGCGTGCCCGAGGCCAATCCGGTACGCGTGGTCGCGCGCAACGCCGCGCCCGTCGCACCACCCGCTGCCGCCCCGAGTGCTGCTGCGCCGGCGACTGAAGTGGCGGCTTCGGCGTCTGTACCGAGTTCCGCTGCGACGCCCGCCGAGGTGGCCGAGAACACTTCGGCGCCGAGTGCCGCGAGTGCCGCGACGGCGGCAGCTGCGAGCGCGCCATCGGAAGTGGCCGCCAATGCGCCAGCCCCCGGCGCGAGTGCGCCGAGCGTGGCACCCACACCCTCGAGCGCGCCGCCGGAAGTGGCGGCGAACGCGCCGAGTTCGGCGCCCGCGGCGGCAGGTGCTGCGCCGGGTACGGGCCTCGTGGCGCAGAACACTGCTGCGACGGCGCCGGTGGCACCGGATGTAGAACCTGAAACCGTTGCCGGCGGCGTGGCCCCGCAGGTCGCGCAGCAGGAGAGCGAGCAGGATGCGCGCGCGGTGGCGCAGGACCGCACGCTCGCGGCGGGCTCCCAGCCGGTATCGGCGAAGCAGGCCGAGGCGATCACACCGGGGCTGGGACCGACCCAGATCGTGGCGGCTGACAACGCCGATGCCACGGATTACTCGGTCGCGGCTGATGACACGATAGTGGTGGCCGCGACCGAGACGCTGGGGCAGTACGCCGGGTGGCTCGAGGTGAATCCGACGCGGCTGCGCGCCTTGAACAGACTCAAGCGCAAGGGCGGGGTACAGATCGGGCACCGGATCAGGCTCGATTTCGCCAACAGCACGCACGCGCAGTTCGAGTCGCAGCGGCGCGACTATCATCGGCAGCTGCAGGCGGCGTACTTCGCCTCACACCGGATCTCGGGCACCAAGGTGCACGTGGTGCGCGCGGGCGATACGCTGTGGAACCTGGTCCATCGCAACGGCGATATTCCGGTGTGGCTGCTGCAGCAGTACAACCCGGATGTGGCTTTCGACAGCCTGAGGTCAGGGACACAGATCGTCGTGCCGCGCGTCGCGGATCTGGGTAATCCGGACGCTGATAATTGAGACGTCGGTCGTGAATCGGCGACGTCAGGCGCGCGGGTGTGACGGCGGCACTTCGCTTCGATCGACGCCAGCCCCTATAATCCCCGTTATGTCTCAGCGTTCGTTTTCCTCGTTCCTCCTCGCCCTGCTCCTCGCCACCGCCGCCCCGGTGGTGCTGGCCAACGGCAAGCCGCAAAGCCCCGGGCGCGTCACGGCCCATGCCGAGGCGGACGCAAGCGCCAGCGACACCAGTGCGGTTCCGCCGCAGCTGCTCGCCGATCGGGTGGTCGTGCGCAAGTCCGAACGGCGCATGTACCTCATGCATGGTGAGAACGTGCTGCGTTCCTACCGCGTGGCCCTGGGGCTCAACCCCGTGGGCCCGAAGGTGCAGGAAGGCGACTCGCGCACGCCGGAGGGGCACTATCTGCTGACCCGGCGCAACCCGCGCAGCGAGTACTTCCTGTCCATCCAGGTGTCCTATCCCAATGACCGGGACATGCAGCGCGCACGCCGCAACCGGCTCACGCCCGGTGGTTCGATCATGATCCACGGGCTGCCGAACGATCTGCGCCGCGAACCCTCCTACTACGAGAAGCGCGACTGGACCGACGGCTGCATCGCGGTGTCCGATTCGGACATGCTCGAGATCTGGCTGATGACCCCCCCGGATACGCCGATCGACATCCTGCCGTAGGTCGCGCCGGGTGGTTACCGACAGCAGCATCATTCCGGATTCGGTCGACGCGCTGGTCGCGCCGAAGGGCAGCCTCGAGAACCTGTCCCAGGAGGAGATCACCAAGCTCCTCGACACCAGCCACAGCGGCCTGTATGCCCTGTTCCGCAAGTGCGCGCTGGCGGTGCTGAACACCGGCAACGACACCGACAACGCCAAGGAGATCCTCGAGCGTTACGCCGACTTCGACATCGAAGTGGTGCGCCACGCCCGCGGCATCAAGCTCGAGATGCGGCACGCGCCGGCCTCGGCCTTCGTGGACGGGGAGATGATCCGCGGCATCAAGGAGCACCTGTTCGCGGTCCTGCGCGATGTCATCTACATCGCCGGTGAAATCATCGACAGCCGGGTGGTCTCGCTCACCGATTCGAGCGCGGTCACCAACACGGTGTTCCGCATCCTGCGCAACGCGCGGGCGCTGGAGTACAAGGGCTACCCCAACCTGGTGGTGTGCTGGGGCGGGCACTCCATCGGCGATGAGGAGTACCGGTACACCAAGAAGGTCGGCTACGAGATGGGCCTGCGGGGCCTCGATGTCTGCACCGGGTGCGGGCCGGGCGCGATGAAGGGGCCCATGAAGGGCGCGACCATCGGTCACGCCAAGCAGCGGGCGCTGCAGAGTCGCTACATCGGCCTCACCGAGCCCGGTATCATCGCCGCGGAGCCACCCAACCCCATCGTCAGCCAGCTGGTGATCCTGCCGGACATCGAAAAGCGACTCGAGGCCTTCGTGCGCATGGGCCATGGCATCGTGGTGTTCCCCGGCGGCGCCGGCACGGCCGAGGAAATCCTGTACCTGACGGGGTTGCTGCTGGATCCGGCCAATGCCCGCCAACCGTTCCCCGTGGTGCTCACCGGTCCGGCCGCCAGCGCCGGTTATTTCGAACACATCCGGCACTTCATCGAAGGCACGCTGGGGCGCGAGGCCGTGCAGCGCCTGGAAGTCATCATCGATGATCCGGCGGCGGTCGCGCGGCGCATGGTTGCCGGCATGGAGCAGGTGCGGGCGTTCCGCCGCGAGCGCAGCGACTCCTACAATTACAACTGGCTGCTGTCGGTCGGCATCGAGCTGCAGCGGCCGTTCCAGGTCACGCACGAGGCCATGCGCTCGCTGGCGCTGTCGCGCGCGCAGCCCGTGCACATGCTCGCCGCGAATCTGCGGCGCGCGTTCTCCGGAATCGTCACCGGCAACGTGAAGGACTACGGCGTGCAGGCCATCGAGCAGCTCGGTCCCTACGAACTGACCGGTGATCCGAACGTCATGCGGCTGCTCGATGAGCTGCTCGCCGAGTTCGTCGCGCAAGGTCGCATGAAGTTGCCCGGTTCGGTCTACAAGCCCTGCTACCGCCTGGTCGCGTAACATAACGCTTCGCGCGCAGCGGCGTGGCGCCCGCCACATGAGATACCTGTCCCAGCGTCTGCGATGTGCGACGGCGTTGTGACCCAGTTCCTTAGGGTTCCCGCCCCAACTCCGTACGCTGCTCTGCAACTACTTTAGGAGTTGCTTTATGAGCTCAGCAGACAGACCGAGGGGCGACCCTCTGCCGGACCCCCCCGAGGCCGCCGCACTGGTACCCCCGCTCGCCCCGCCGCTCGTCGGCAGCGAAGAGTACGGTTCGTGGCTGGATCGCATGCAGCGCGCGCGGACACGGCACGCGGCGATCACGCGCAATCTCTACACCTGGTCCAACTACAAGAACTGGGCTGACCAGGTCAAGGGTTCGTGGGAGCACGAGCCGGAACCGAAACGCAAGTAAGCGCAGGCGAGCGCTTCAGCTGGATTCAGCGAAGCGCTCGGGCAGGTACTCGGAGGCGAAGTCGGAGGCATGGCGCGGGTGGATCGGACTCTCGAGCCACGCGGTCAGCTGCTCCCAGGCCTTGAGGTCCTCGGCGACCTGGGCGGGCTTCATCTCATGGAGGCCGACGCCCGACTCCGCGGCCCGGATGTAGTTCTGCGAATCGCGCAGGGTGGCCACGACCGGCACACCGAGTGTCTCCAGGAAGCGCAGCAGCCGCTGGTAGACCAGCGTGTTCATTCTCACCCGATTGGCGATCACACCGAGCCGGTTCTCATCGCGCTTGATCTTCGCCACCAGCAGCAGGTCGCGGATACAGCGCGAACAGGCGTGGATGTCGATGTCCGAGGGCAGCACCGGCACCAGGATCTTGTCGGCATGACGGGTGAGTTCGATCATGCCCTGATGCGACAGCGCGGCGGCGGTGTCCACAATCACTTGGGTGGTGTCCGGCGGCGGCCGTAGCTGGAAGGTACGCGTCACACGCGAATCCCGCTCGTGCGCCGAGATCAGATGGACCCGAGGGTAGGACAGATCCCGTTTCGACACCCACCGCCCCGATGACGCCTGCGGGTCATGGTCCATGAGCACCGGCCGCTCCCCCCGCGAGGCAAAGTAACCGGCCAGATTCACGGCGATGGTCGTCTTGCCGGACCCACCCTTGGGGTTCAGAACGACAATGCGCTGCATGGACCCGCAGATTACTTGTGCTGCCGCATAGCCGCAAGCAAGCGTTGCAGTAAATCGTCGCGCAGTGGCGACAAGGGCTGAAGCGCGCAGATGAGAGCTGCGGCACGCCGGTTGTAATCCTGAGTTTGTAGCCTTGTCCCATGGAACGAATGCTGTTGTGGTGGGACGAACTCGATGATCTGGTTGGCCTGGGCCGCTGCCTGGTCGCCCGCGCCGTGATGCGTATGCGCTAAAAACGCGTATCCGGCTTGAAAAATCCGCCGGGATACCCAAGATGCACGCCTGCTCCCCACTTTGACGGCAGGTTTGCGCATGACTGAAAACCAGAAAACCACCCTTGGCTTCCAGGCCGAGGTGAGTCAGCTGCTGCAGCTGATGATCCACTCGCTCTACAGCCACAAGGAAATCTTCCTCCGGGAACTCATTTCCAACGCCTCGGATGCCAACGACCGCCTGCGGTTCGAGGCCATCGCGAATCCGGCGCTGCTCGCCGAGGATACGGCGCTGTCGGTGTGGGTGGAGGGGGATCCGACCACCAAAACCCTCAAGATCCGCGACAACGGCATCGGCATGAGCCGCGAGGAGGCGATCGCCAACCTCGGCACCATCGCCCGCTCGGGCACCGCCGAGTTCTTCAAGTCCCTGTCCGGGGACCAGCAGAAGGACTCGCAGCTGATCGGCCAGTTCGGCGTGGGCTTCTACTCAGCGTTCATCGTCGCCGAGCGCGTGGAGGTCCTCACCCGCAAGGCGGGGCTGCCGGTGAGTGCGGGCGTGCACTGGGAATCCAGCGCCGATGGCCAGTTCACGGTCGAGGATGTGGAGCTGCCCCAGCGCGGTACCACCATCATCCTGCACCTGAAGGATGACACCAAGGAGTTCGCGGACAGCTGGCGGCTGCGCTCGCTGATCCACAAGTACTCCGATCACCTGAGCTTCCCGGTGCTGATGCGCAAGGAAGCGCCGCTTGCCAAGGACGGTAAGCCGGAGGAATCGGCCGAACAGCCCTTCGAGGCCGTCAACCAGGCCCGCGCCCTGTGGACGCGGCCGCGCGCCGAGGTGACCGACGAGGAGTACCAGCAGTTCTTCGAGCATATCGCGCATGATCCGACCGAGCCCCTGGCCTGGAGCCACAACAAGGTCGAAGGCAAGCGCGACTACACGAGCCTGCTCTACCTGCCCGCCCGGGCCCCCTTTGACCTATGGCACCGGGACGCCGCGCGGGGCCTGAAGCTGTACGTGCGCCGCGTCTTCATCATGGACGACGCGGAGCAGTTCCTGCCGCTGTACCTGCGCTTCGTGAAGGGCGTGATCGACTCCAGCGACCTGCCGCTGAACGTCTCGCGCGAGCTGCTCCAGCAGGATGCCGACGTGGAGGCGATGAAGAGCGGGCTGACGCGCCGGGTGCTGGAGCTGCTCTCGCGCCTGGTGAGCGATGAGCCCGAGAAGTACGCGACCTTCTGGAAGGAATTCGGCGCGGTGCTCAAGGAGGGCCTGGCCGAGGACTACGCCAATCGCGACAAGATCCTGCCGCTGCTGCGCTTTGCGAGCACCCACGAGGCCGAGGACAGCCCCACGGTCAGCCTCAAGGACTACGTGAGCCGCATGAAGAGTGGCCAGGAGCGCATCTACTACGTCATCGCCGACAGCGTTGCCGCGGCGCGCAGCAGCCCCCACATCGAGCAGCTGAAGGCGCTCGGGGTCGAGGTGCTGCTGATGTCCGAGCGCGTCGATGAGTGGGTGATGGGCCAGGTCGAGGGCTTCGAGGGCAAGAACTTCAAGGACGCCGCCCGCGGCGACCTGGAACTGGGGGGGCTCGCGCCTGCGGCCGAGAAGGAGAAGGCGCAGGAGCAGAGCAAGGAGCACGAAGGGCTCCTGAAGCGCGTCAAGGACACCCTCGGTGAGCGTGTCGCCGAAGTGCGCGTGGCCTCGCGCCTGACCGACTCGCCCTCCTGCCTGGTGCTCGGCGAGCGGGACTTGGGATCTGCCATGCGGCGCATCCTCGAGGCCCAGGGCCAGAAGATCCCCGAGACCAAGCCCACCCTGGAGCTCAACGTCGAGCATCCCATCGTGCGCCATCTGGAGGCGGTCAAAGAGGACGCCGAGTTCGGCGAGCTGGCGCAGCTGCTGTACGACCAGGCCGCGCTGTCCGAGGGCGGGCAGCTCGTCAATCCGGCCGACTACGTGCGGCGTTTGAATCGCCTGCTGGTGCGACTCGCCGTACCGGCATGATGCGGGGCGTGACGTTCGCGGCCGAAAGCCTGGTGCTGCCGGGACCGGCGGGTGACCTGGAGGTCCGCCTGGACCTGCCCGAAGCCGGCCCGGGCCGGGATCCGGCTGCGCCGGTGGCCTTCGCCGTGGTCTGTCACCCACATCCGCTCTACGGCGGCACGCTGACCAACAAGGTGGTCCACACCCTCGCGCGCAGCTTCAATGATGCCGGCATGCCCGCCCTGCGCTTCAACTTTCGCGGCGTGGGCGCGAGCGCAGGCACCCACGATGAGGGCCGCGGCGAGGTGCACGATGCGCTCGCGGTGGTGCGCCATGGCCGCGAACGCTGGCCGCGGGCACAGCTGTGGCTGGCGGGATTCTCGTTCGGGGCGGCGGTGGCGGTGCGGGCCAGCAGCGAGGCCCAGCCGGCCGGACTGGTGGCGGTTGCACCCGCGGTGGACCGGATCGATATCGGGGCGGTGACGCCCACGTGTCCCTGGCTGGTGCTGCTGGGGGACGCCGATGATGTGGTGGTGCCGGCGCGGATGCTGGAATGGGCCCGGGGCTTGCAGCCGCAGCCCGCCGTCCAGGTCATGGCTGGAGCGGGTCACTATTTCCATGGCCGTCTGCCGGATCTGCGCGATGCGGTGACGGCCTTTCTAAATCAAAGGCCCGGGGAAACTTAGAAAGCCTACCCGGGCCGTTTGAATTCGATCACCCGATCAGGTGGATCAGGAATTCACCATGCTCTTCAGGCTCTTCAGCGGCAGCACGCGCACTTTCTTGCTCGCGGGCTTCGCCTTGAACGTCATCTTCTCGCCAGTGAACGGATTCACGCCCTCACGCGCCTTCGTGGCGGGCTTCTTGACGACCTTCAGCTTGAGAAGCCCGGGCATCGTGAACAGACCGTTGCTGCGCAGGCTCTTCTTGATCACGCCACTCAGTGAATCGAACACGCCGCTGACCTGCTTGCGGGACAGTGAAGTGTCCTTCGAAATCTGAGTCAGGATCTCCGACTTGGTCGGTGCGCCACCCTTTTTCGCCATGTTTTGCTACTCCTCCAACGTTGTAACCGAAGCGCGCGCGGACTGCACGCGCATAACGAATCGCGCCGAAAAATAGCACATGGGGACACATTCGCAAGCTATTTCTGTTGTGCTGGTGCGCTTGAAGTGCCTTTTTTTTCAGCGTTTGCGTGTGCGCGCCGACTGTGCGTGGGCGCACCGGCATCGCGCATGCGTCCCGATCGCCGCACATTTCGAGGCTCCGCAGCAGCTGCGCACAACTCACTGCTGCGACAGCACCACATCGCAAGTGGCTGTTTTCCTCGTACTTTAGCGCACGCGTTGACGGCTCAAGAGCGCAGCAGGATCAACAGTGCCTGGATCAGCAGGCCCGCCCACAGCGGTGACAGGTCAAGACCTGCGATGGGTGGAATGATCCGCCGGATCGGCGCGAGGACGGGCTCGCACAAACTTGCGAGCAGCGGCTGCATCGGTGAGTAGGCGCCCTGCGCGATGAGGCTCATCAGGGCATAGAGGAAGATGGCGTAGAAATACAACCACAGCACCGAGGTGGCGAGCTCGAGCGCCGTACCCCGCAGCAACAGCAGCAGCGGCGGTACGCCGAAGCCGCGCACCACGTTCATCAGGATCACGTCGGCCACGGCCACGATGAGCACGGCGACCACGGAGGCCGTGTCGACCTTGTTGATCGGCGGCAGGATCCGCCGCAGCGGCATGATCAGGGGGTTGGTGACCTTGACCACGGCCTGCGCGACCGGATTGCGGAAGTCCGACCGCGACCACTGCATCAGCAGTCGCAGCAGCACCACGTACAGGGCCAGGGACAGGACTGCATCGACCAGGAAATAAATCGCATTCACTTAAGCTTCAATCCCCAAACTTCGCTGCCAGGTCGCGACTGCGCTGGGTGGCGGCATGCACGGCGCGGGCCACGATGCCGTTCAGATCCGCCGCGGCGAAGGCGCCGAGCGCCGCCTCGGTGGTGCCGCCCTTGGAGGTGACCTCCTGGCGCATGCGCACGAGATCACCGTCCGATGCGTGGGCCAGCGCGCCCGCACCGTGCAGCGTGCCTACCGCAAGCTGACGTGCCGCATCAGGCTCGAGTCCCTCGGCGATGGCCGCCTGCATCATCAGCTCAGCCAGCAGAAAGAAATAGGCGGGACCGCTGCCGGAAAGCGCGGTGACCACGTCCAGGTCGGACTCGCGGCCGACCCACACGACCTCACCCGCGGCGCTCATTACCGCGGTGGCGAGCGCGCGCTGCGGGGCGGTCACATCGGCCGCCGCGTACACCGCGCTGACCCCGGCGCCGAGCAGCGCGGGACGATTGGGCATGGTGCGGATCACGGGTACGCCGGGGCCCGCCCAGCGCTGCAGCGAGGCGACCTGGATCCCGGCCGCGATCGACAGCAGCACCGGGTGCGTGCCTTGCAGCGCCGGTGCGAGCGCGCCGAGCACTTTGCCGGCTTCCTGGGGCTTCACGGCGAGGATGACCAGCGCGCAGCCGGCGATCGCCGCCTGGTTGTCGGCGCTCACCGCGATGTTGAAATCCGCCGCCAGCTGCTGGCGGGCGAGGGCGGCGGGTTCACCGACACTCAGTAGCGTGGCGGCGGTGCCGCGGGCGAGGAGGCCGCCGATGAGCGCGCGGGCCATGTTGCCGCCGCCGAGAAAACCTATCCGCTGGCCGATTTGCTGGGACTCCATCGTTGCGATTGTATATGGCGCCGGGGCCTCAAGCGGGGTTTGCAGCTTTCGGTGGCCGCGGTCCGAACAGGTCGGTGCCGATGCGCACCAGCGTCGCCCCCTCGTGCACCGCCGCTTCGAGATCCGCGCTCATGCCCATCGACAAGGTGTCGAGCCCCGCACCGTCAGCGTTCACGCTCTCAAACAACTCCTGCATCTGGTGCAGCCAGTACCGCTGGCGCACCGGGTCGACCTCCGGCGGCGGCAGGCACATCAGGCCGCGCAGTTTAAGACGGGGCAGGGCGGCGATCGCGCGCAGCAGCTGCGGCACCTGCGCCGGTTCGGCGCCCGCCTTGCTGGCTTCACCGCCGACATGCACCTGCACGCACACATTCAGCGCCGGTGCATGGTAGGGGCGCTGCTCCGAGAGCCGCTCGGCGACGCGCAGCCGGTCGAGGGTGTGCACCCACGAGAAATTCTCGGCCACCGGCCGGGTCTTGTTGGCCTGCAGTGCACCGATGAAGTGCCACACGATGTCCCCGCCGGCTGCCGCGGGTGCCCGTTCCGCCAGCGCCGCCATCTTCGGCAGGGCATCCTGGACGTAGCTCTCCCCCAGATCGGTGAGCCCGGCCGCGTGGGCGGCAGCGATGGCCGCAACGCTTTGCCCCTTGCTCGCGCCGATGACTGTGATCTGGTCCACACTCCGGCCCGATTCCGCTGCGGCAATGCGGAGCCGAGCCCGGATCCGCTCGAGATTCGCGGCAATCGGCGATGCCTCTATCAAATTCTGTGGAACTATTAACATATGGGTACGCCTACCCCCCCGCTATACTCGCAGCACGCCCGATTGTGTCGCGCTTGCCGTCCCTCAAGGAATTCCAATGGCCGTAGACATTGCGCAGCTGCTCGCGTTCGCAGTGAAGAACCACGCCTCCGACCTGCACCTTTCGGCGGGCGTACCGCCGATGATCCGGGTCGACGGCGACATGAAGCGCATCAACATGCCGGCACTTGCCCACAAGGAAGTGCACAGCATGGTGTACGACATCATGAACGACAAGCAACGCAAGTCGTACGAAGAGTTCTTCGAAACCGACTTCTCGTTCGAGATTCCGAAGCTGGCGCGCTTCCGCGTCAACGCCTTCAACCAGAACCGCGGCGCCGGCGCCGTGTTCCGGACGATTCCCTCGCTGATCCTGACCCTCGATGACCTGGCCTGCCCGAAGATCTTCCGTGACCTGTGCATGCTGCCGCGCGGCCTGGTGCTGGTGACGGGACCGACCGGCTCGGGCAAGTCCACGACGCTCGCGGCCATGGTCAACCACGTGAACGACAACCGTCCCGATCACATCATCACGATCGAGGACCCCATCGAGTTCGTGCACGAATCCAAGCGCAGCCTCATCAACCAGCGCGAAGTGCACCGCGACACCCTCGGCTTCTCCGAGGCGCTGCGCTCGGCGCTGCGCGAAGACCCGGACGTGGTCCTGGTCGGTGAAATGCGCGACCTGGAGACCATCCGCCTGGCCCTCTCCGCCGCGGAGACCGGCCACCTGGTGTTCGGCACCCTGCATACCAGTTCGGCGGCCAAGACCATCGACCGCATCGTCGATGTGTTCCCGGCGGCCGAAAAGGAGATGGTGCGCTCGATGCTCTCGGAGAGCCTGCGCGCGGTCATCTCCCAGACTTTGCTCAAGAAAAGCGGCGGCGGCCGCATTGCGGCCCACGAAATCATGATCGGCACACCGGCCATCCGCAACCTCATCCGTGAAGGCAAGATCGCCCAGATGTTCTCGGCCATCCAGACCGGCCAGGCGCTGGGGATGCAGACGCTGGATCAATGCCTCACGGAGATGGTCTCGAAGGGGCTGGTGAGCAAGGAAGAGGCGCGCTATAAGGCCTCCAACAAGGATGCCTTGTAACAGCGCCCCGCGGCACTTTGAGGACGCACCATGGATCGCGATCAAGCCATCAAGCTGATGCAGGACCTGCTGCGTCGCGTCATCGAAAAGAAAGCCTCGGACCTGTTCATCACGGCAGGCTTCCCACCGGCGATCAAGGTCGATGGCGAGGTGCGCCCACAGAGTGACCGCGCGCTCACCGCCGAGCAGTCCGCGACCCTGGTCCGCGCCATCATGAACGATCGGCAGACCAAGGAATTCGATGCCAGCAAGGAGTGCAATTTTGCGATCTCCCCGCCGGGCATCGGCCGCTTCCGCGTCAGTGCCTTCGTGCAGCAGGGCGCCGTCGGCGCCGTGCTGCGGCTGATCAACGCCAAGATCCCCAGTTTCGAGGAGCTGGATCTGCCGATGGTCCTGAAGGAAGTCGCGCTCTCCAAGCGCGGGCTGGTCATGATCGTCGGCGGCACCGGGTCGGGTAAGTCCACCTCGCTCGCGGCGATGGTCGGGCATCGCAACGAGAACACCCGCCATCACATCGTCACGATCGAAGACCCGGTCGAGTACGTCCATCCGCACAAGGGCTGCGTGATCACGCACCGCGAGGTGGGCGTCGACACCGACTCCTGGCAGGCGGCTCTCAAGAACACCCTGCGACAGGCCCCCGATGTCATCCTCATCGGCGAGGTGCGGGACCGCGAGACCATGGAATTCGCCATCCAGTTCGCCGAAACCGGCCACCTGGTGCTGGCCACGCTGCACGCCAACAGCGCCAACCAGGCCCTCGACCGCATCATCAACTTCTTCCCGGACGAGCGGCGCGAACAGCTGCTCATGGACCTGTCCTTGAACACGCGCGCGTTCGTCTCGCAGCGCCTGATCCCGCGTGAGTCCGGCAGCGGCCGTATCGCCGCCACCGAGATCATGCTCAACTCGCCCCTCATCCAGGACCTCATCTTCAAGGGCGAAGTGGCCAAGATCAAGGATGTCATGTCGCGCTCGAACCGCTTGGGGATGCGCACCTTCGACCAGTCGCTGTTCGAGCTCTACGAGTCCGGCTACATCTCCTACGAGGACGCCCTGCGCAATGCCGATTCGAAGAACGAGCTGCGCCTGAAGGTGAAGCTCGAAAGCCGGCGCGAGCACGTGGACGCCGGGGACGGCGGCCTCACCCTCACCGACGAAGGCGACGAGGGCAAGAGTCTGTGAATGCGGCCAGCGGTGATCTGCTGCCCGAGTCCGATGGCACGGAGATTCGTGCCGCAACGGGCCCCGCGGCCAGCGATTCCGCCGCCCAGACCGTTCTCAACACCAAGCCGCTGTTCAAGCTGATGGTGGAGAAGAAGGCCTCGGACCTGTTCTTCACCTCCAACGCTCCCATCAAGATCAAGATCGAAGGCCAGATCTTCCCGGTCAACAAGAACGTGCTGACGCCGGAGGTCGTGCGCCAGACGGCGATGGGCCTCATGACCGAGGAACAGCGCGGACGATTCCTTTCGGAGCTGGAGATCGATTTTGCGATTTCCCGCCCGGGGCTGGGGCGCTTCCGCGTCAACGTCTTCATGCAGCGCGGTTATCCGGCCGTGGTGCTGCGCTATATCACCGCCGACATGCCGCGGCTGGAATCGCTGAACCTGCCGGACGTGATGCGCGATCTCATCATGCTCAAGCGCGGCCTGGTGCTGGTCGTCGGCGCCACCGGTTCGGGCAAGTCCACCACCATCGCGGCGATGATCAACCATCGCAACGAGGGCTCCTCGGATCACATCGTGACCATCGAGGATCCGCTCGAGTTCCTGCACACCAACAAGCGCTCCATCGTCAACCAGCGCGAGGTCGGGCTCGACACCAAGTCCTTTGCCCGCGCCCTGCGCAGCGTCATGCGCGCGGCACCGGATGTCATCCTCATCGGTGAAATCCGCGACCGCGAGAGCATGGAGGCGGCCATCAACCTCTCCGGCACCGGTCACCTGGTGCTGGCCACCCTGCATGCGAATAACTGCGCCGAGACTCTCGACCGCATCATCAACATGTTCCCCCGCGAGCAGCACAACCAGGTGTTCCTGGACCTCTCCCAGTACCTGAAGGCCGTCATGGCGCAGCGCCTGGTGATGGGCAAGGACGGCAAGCGCGTGGCGGCGGTGGAAGTGATGCTCAACACGCCCCACATCAGCGAACTGGTCAAGAAGGGTGACGTGATGGGCATCAAGGAAGCCATCATCGCCAGCGGCGAGCGCGGCGTGCAGAGCTTCGATGTCGCCCTGCATGCGCTCGTGAAGCAGGGCCGCGTCACCTTGGATGAGGCGCTGATGCACGCCGATTCGCGCGCCAACCTCGAGACCAAGATCAACTTCGGTTGAGGATGACCTCGGCCAGCACGGCCATGCGCACCGCGACGCCGTTTCTGACCTGGTCGCGGATCACCGATTGCGGACCATCCGCCACGTCCGAGGCAATCTCGATCCCCCGGTTCATGGGCTGCGGATGCATCACGATGGCATCCGGCTTCGCCAGCTGCAGCCGCTCGGGGGTCAGGCCGTACTTGGCGAAGTAGCGGTCCGCATCGGGGAGCGATGCCTGGCTCATGCGCTCCTTCTGGATGCGCAGCATCATGATCACATCCGCATCCTTGAGGCCCTTGGCGAGCGTCGTGTGCCGCGCGCAGCCCGGGAATTCACCCGGTTCGGGCATGAACACCGGGGGCGCCACGATGCGCAGCTCACCGACCCCGAGGGCGCCCAAGATGTCGTAGGCCGAGCGCGCCACGCGCGAGTGGCGCACGTCCCCGACGATGGCGACTGCGAGCTGGCCGAAGTCCGCCTTGCGCTGCTGGATGGTCAGCGCATCCAGCAGGCCCTGCGTCGGATGCGCCAAGTGGGCTTCCCCGGCCGACAGCACGCTGACATGTGGCCGCACATGGTCGGCCACCAGCGCCGGGATGCCTTCCTCGGCATCGCGGATCACCAGCACGTCCACGTGCAGCGACTCCAGGGTGTAGATGGTGTCGAGCATGCTCTCGCCCTTCGCGCGCGAGGACAGCTGCAACTCCAGGTTGACGACATCCGCCCCCAGGCGCTTGGCCGCCAGCTCAAAGGACACCCGCGTGCGGGTGGAGGGCTCGGTGAAGAGATTCGCGACGGTGATGCCCGCCAGGTCGCGCGAGGCCGGCGGCGGCTCGCCCAGCTCGCGCACGAACGACTGCGAGCGTTCGAGGAGATGTGTGAGCACGTTCCGGTCCAGGCCCGCGAGCGTCAGGAGGTGCTTCAGCTTGCCGTTCTCGCGCAGCTGCTGGGTGATGGCCCGGGTGGTCACGGTGTTTTCGGTCACGGCTTGCGGTCCCCTTCTCCGGCCAGCCAGCGCGTCAGGATGACTGCGGCGGCGGCGCTGTCGATGTCTTCGCGTTGCACCCGGCGGCGGCGTTGACCGCTGGCCCGCTGGTCCTTGAGTGTCCGGCCGGCCTCCAGCGACGAGCCGTGTTCGTCCACATGTTCGACCGGCAGGGCGAACCGTGAGTGCAGCGAGCGCCCGAACTCCCGCGCGGCCTGCGCCAGAGTGCCGTCGCTGCCGTCGTCATTATAAGGGACGCCGACCACCAGCACCTGCGGGGCAAGAGCGCGGATTTCGCGCTCGATGGCGCTCCAGTCCGGCACCCCCGCCTGGGCGGCGACGGCCGGACGCGGCGCCGCGGTGGCGGTGAGGGTGTCGCCGGCGGCCAGGCCGATGCGGCGGCGGCCATAGTCGAAGGCGAGGGCGATGCGGACACCGGCGGGGCGGGTTTGAGCTCGGTCAGGCATTACCGGCCGTAAGGCTCAGCTTCTCCACATCCACGCCGAGGAACTGCCAGGAGGCCTGCCAGCGCTTGGCGAAGGGGAGCTCGAACAGCAACCGCTCGTCCGCGGGCACCGGCAGCCAGGCGTTGTCGCGGATCTGGCGTTCCAGCTCGCCCGCGTCCCAGCGCGCAAAGCCGAGCGCGACGTAGGCATCCCCGGGGCCCTCGCCCCGGGCCATCGCCGCCAGAATGTCGCGCGAGGTGGTGACCTGGATCAGTTCGGAGACCTTGTGGGTGGAGTCCCAGTCCCCGCCCGGACGATGCAGCACGAAGCCGCGGTCGGTGCGCATCGGGCCACCGCACAGCACGGTCTGGGCGCCGATGTCCTCGTCGCGGGCCTCGAGCTTCATCTGCGACAGCACATCGCGCAGCATCATCGG
>Ga0302316_10000364_pt1 | contig 40516 bp, 22 predicted proteins | sample III_Palsa_N3_2_FD_200456 | JGI IMG/M metagenome (GOLD analysis project Ga0302316, IMG submission 200456) | Peat permafrost microbial communities from Stordalen Mire near Abisko, Sweden - III_Palsa_N3_2 | ecosystem: Environmental > Terrestrial > Soil > Palsa > Peat permafrost | place: Sweden...
CACCATCAGCACCCAACGTAACGCAGTCCGCATGGCCGCAAGTCTATATCGCCCGCCAAGATTTATTTGACTAAATCGTCGCCTGCTTGGACGAATCGACACCCAACCCTTTTGTTGACTGTGTTTTGCAGAAGTCATGGAACTCGCCCCTGTGAATTTTCCGCAGCTACCTGTGGCTACAATCTCCCCATGGCCTTGGTTCCGAGACCTCACTTCAACTGGCAGCTCCGCACTCGCACCCTGGCCCTGGGGGAGCGAACCCGCATCATGGCCATCGTCAACCTGACGCCGGACAGCTTCTCCGGCGACGGCCTGGCCTCCGGCGGCGCCGACGCCGGCATCACGGCGGCCATCGCAGCCATCGACGGCGGCGCCGACATCGTCGATCTCGGCGCGGAATCCACCCGGCCAGGCGCCGAACCGCTGGACGCCTTCGAGGAGCAGGACCGCCTGCTGCCAGTAGTCGAAGGCGTCTTGCGCCAGCGCCCGCGGGCCATCCTCTCGGTCGACACCTACCACGCCCAAACCGCGCTGGCCGTGGCGCTCGCAGGCGCCGACATCGTCAACGATGTCTCCGGCCTGCTCTGGGACGAGTCCATGGCCGAGGCCATCGAATCCACCCAGTGCGGACTGGTCTTGACCCACACCCGCGGCCGCTCCCAGGACTGGCGTTCGCAGCCCGCCCTCGCGCCCGGAGAGGTCGTCCCCCTGGTGCTCGAAGGTCTGCGCGAGCAACTGCTCTTTGCCCAGGCCGCCGGAGTCGCCGGCCAGAGCATCGTCGTTGATCCAGGCTTCGGCTTCGGCAAGCTGGGCAGCGAGAATTTCATCCTGCTGGCCGGCCTGGAGCACTTGCACGAACTCGGTTACCCGCTCCTTGCAGGCCTCTCCCGCAAAGGCTTCCTGGGCGAAGCGGTGCGCAGTCTACAGACCGAAACGCTCTCGCTCGCCGACGCGCGCCTCACCGCGACGGTCGCCGCCAACGTCGCCGCGGTGTTGCAGGGAGCCCACATTTTAAGGGTGCACGATCTCCAGCCGGCCCGCGAAGCGGCCCTCATCGCCGATGCGCTGCTGGCGCAAGGAACAGGCTAGAAAACAGTGAATAGTGAATAAGGCGAGGCGATTTCGTATCTATTCACTATTCACTGCTCTTTCACAGCGTCAGCACTTCTTTTTCCTTGGCCTTGAAGAGCTCTTCGACGCGCTTGATCTCGGTGTCGGTAAGCTGTTGGATCTCTTCGTTGGCGCGCTTTTCGTCGTCGGCGGAGATCAGCTTCTCCCGCGCGGCCTTCTTCACCGTGTCGTTACCGTCGCGGCGGATGTTGCGGATCGAAGTCTTATGGTCTTCGAGCACGCCCGCGAGGCTCTTGACCGCCTCTTTGCGCCGGTCTTCGGTCATCGGAGGAATGGGAACGCGGATGATCTTGCCGTCGTGCATCGGGTTGAACCCCAGTCCGCTGGTGCGGATCGCCTTTTCAATGGCGCCGACCAGCGAAATCTCCCACGGCTGCACGAGGATCAGATTGGCCTCCGGCGTAGTGACTTGCGCCACCTGCGCGACGGGAGTTTCCGTCCCGTAGTAGTCCACCCTGATGTTGTCCAGCATATGGACAGAGGCGCGTCCGGTGCGGACGCTCAACAGGTTGGCGCGAAAATCGTCGACGGTCTTGCTCATGCGCGACTTCAGACCGTCGTAAACGCCCGTAAGGGCCTCCATGCTTGCCATTGCCGATGCCATTTGTCTCTCGTCCTCCAGGTACTCGCCTGCTCCGCTACAACGCCTGATTTTACAGGTGACGCTTGTACGATGCGAGCGCCCGGCCCGCCGGAATGGCGTCACGTCCCGTTTGTGCATCAAACCAGTCAGTTATTGAATATTGAACTGGATTTGTCAAAATATTGGGTTGGTTTTTCCGAATCGGTTGTGGTATCCTTACAGGAATCTTAACTGTATTGAGCGATTCCCAAATTGACGCAAGCCGAAGGGAATTGTGTATAATGGTGCTATTACTACCTCGAGGGCTTGATCCCATTGGTGTGTTTATGGGCCTCTGGAACTGAAGGACGTTGTGCCACTGTCGACTTTCAACTCTTAGAAGCTGAAACACATCAGGAAAATAGGGACCTACACGATATGAAAAAGACTTTTCTTTTCGCCACTCTCGCTCTCGTTCTGACCGTCGCCCGTCCTGCGCATGCCCAGATTGGCGGTTGCGACGACTCGCCCGAGAACCCGACGTTGGTGCTCGCAGGGCTTGCCAGCGGGGCCTTTGCTGTCTCCTCCATACGGAACCGCATTCGTGCACGGCGCCACAACAAGAAGCAGTAGCAAGCCAACGCGCGGACAGTGCAGTCGAGTGCCTTTTTCTCCATGCTGTATGTTTTCCGCGTGGCGAAGGAATGCGTGGGAAGCACGAGATCTGTGCCTAAATTGAAACAACAATACCTGACGCCCCGATTCGCTATTGCGCTTGCCTGTTTTTGCGCCGCGGCGGGGCTTCTTACCGTCTACGGCTCAGTCCAGGCCCTGCTCAACATCTGGCAGACCGACGACCTCAAGTCCATGGGCCTGGCCGTGCCCTTCGTCTGCTTTGCACTCATCCTCCGCGCCTGGCGCCGCATCGGCTGGGAATCCAGCGGATCGTGGTGGGGATTTGCCCTGCTCGCCGGCTCCGCGACGCTGATGTTTCTGCGCGACCGGACCCTGTTCATCGTCACCGTCAACAAGGATTGGCTGCTGCAACTGCCCCCTTTGCCCCTGGTCGCGGTGGTCTACGCAACCGGCATGGTGCTGCTGTTCGGCGGCAGACGACTGCTGCGCGCCGCCTGGTTTCCGGTGCTCTTCATGTGGGCCGTCATTCCCGTCCCGCAGACCTTCAGCAGCAGGATCGATCTGCCCCTGCAACATGCCTCGGCGACCGTGGCGCGGGCCTTTGCCCATGCCCTCGGCCAGCCGCTTACCCAGGACAAGCTGAGGCTGATGTTCACCCCGGACTTCGGCATGTTCATCGCTCCAGGATGCAACGGTATCCGCGGCGCCATCACGCTGGGAATGGCGGCCATCGTGGTCGGCTACATCTACCGCTTTCGCTGGTTTGTGTATGCGCCGGTGGTTGCCGGAGCGGTCCTGCTGGGGTATCTCTTCAACTTTCTTCGGCTGTGCCTGCTGGTCATCTACTACAAGATCGCGCTGCCTTATCCCTGGCTGCAGCACCATGCCAAGCGGGCCGATTATCTGATCGGCGGGTGCCTCTTCGTGTGCGCCCTGGCCATCTTCTTCACCGTGGCCAACAAGCTGCGCCAGGATCTTCCGGACGACACTCTCCCGCAAGAGGCCCAGCCGGCAGTGCCACAGAAGCGAACGCCTGCCCTTCCCTATCTGGCCAAAGTGGCCGCCGTGCTGGCGCTTTCCACCGTCTTCGGCTTCGACGTCCTGTATGCCCACATAGCCGGGCCGGCGCCAGTGGGCCGCGCCCCGGCGCCGGTCGCGCTGCCCCTGCAGATCGGCAACTTTACGCTGGCGCGCGCCTGGAACGACACGCTGATCGGCGGAACCATCGTCTATACCTGGGGCGACTACCAGAGCAATGCGGACCCGTCGCTGCATGTTGCCATGGGCATATCGCCTGTCTTCGGAGTCCACGATGCGGAGGTCTGCCACATCGCGCGGGGCGAAGACCCGACCTGGCACGGCCAGATCGCGGCCCCGTCCCCTGACAGCGAGATCGACCTGACCGCCGCAACCTACAATAACGGCGTGACCCAGAGGCTCGAGGCGTCGACGGTGTGCGATGCGGGCGCCTGCAAGCAGTTTTCACAGACTTCGCAGCACATTACGCTGATCTATAGCTATCCGCATAAAGGCCTTCCGATGAAGGCCGATACGACCCGTGCGGTGCCGGTGCTCTTCAAGGTAGAAACCCTGGACACAACCACGCCGGCAGCCGCAATGGAACCCGTATTAGCGGCCACTCTGACGCAGTTCCTCAAAGAGGCAGACCTTGTCCGCCTGACCGCGCCCTACGGCAAACTGTGAGACCGGCGCACCTTAGCACATCTACTAGCACACTAACGGCGCGTTCCAGCCGTCAAATCGTAAGGCGGACGCTCGCTCTGCGTGCGGCCCGTCCCCTATAATCAAGATTCCCCTTCGGAAGCGCGGGGTTGAGATCCAAAGAGCAGTGAGGGTGTGGTTATCTTTACCGGAATGCGAGTGAGCGCAAGCTCTCTGAACTGTACGACCCAGCATGTGCGCACGCGCTCGAGCCGCCAACGCATTCGTCGCCTCGAGATCAGCCGTCTTCACCTTGCAGCCATGGCTGTGATGGCTATGACGGCGCTCACCCCCGGCTTTACTGCTTCGCTGACGGCGCAGGTGCAGGCCCGTCCGCAGTTCACAGCGGCCGCGGCGGGACCGCAGATACTGTGTCCGACGCAGGTCATCGGAAACCGGCGCATACCCAAGGAGTCCGTCCTGGCGCGGCTGTTCTCGCGGCCCGGCGACACCTTCGATGCGTCCGTGGTGGAACGCGACTTCAACTCGCTGTGGAACACGGGCTACTTCGACGACGTGCGCATCGAGCGCGTGGACGAGTCGAACTGCGTTCAACTGATCGTCTATGTCAAGGAAAAGCCCACCATCCGCGAGATCAACTACAAGGGCCTGAACGCCATCTCGCAGTCGGATGTGCTGGACCGCTTCAAGAAAGAAAAAGTCGGCCTGACGGTCGAGAGCCAGTACGACCCGACCCGCATCAAGCGTGCCGAAGTGGTGTTACAGGAGATGCTCGGCGAGCACGGCCACCAGTTCGCTACCATCAAGGTGGAGATCAAGACGATTCCACCGGCGGCGGTCGCCCTGACGTTCGATATCAAGGAAGGCCCGTCGGTTAAGGTCGGCAAGATCGTCTTCCAGGGCAACACGCAGATTCCCGCGCGCGAGCTGCGCGAAGCGATGGTGAACCTGAAGCCGATCGGCGTTCCGCACTCCATCATCCTCGAAGACCTGTTGCCGCGCACCTTCGACGCCAGCAAGCTGGATGAAGACGCCGAGCGGGTCCGCGAGGCCTATCGCGACAAGGGCTACTTCAAGGCGCTGACCGGAGAGCCGCAGACCAATGTACGCAACGCCGGCGGCATCAATCCGTTCACGCTGCGTCCCTCTACGGGCAAACGCGTCGACATCCTGATCCCGGTCGAAGAGGGTGAGCGGTACAAGCTCGGTGGCATCACTTTCACCGGCAACAAGACCTACACAAATGCGAAGGCGCTGCGGGCGCAGTTCGCGCAGAAGGACGGCGAGTACTTCAACGCGAGGCTCTTCGGGAAGGGCATCGAAGCCCTGCGCAAGGCCTACGGCGATGGCGGCTTCATCAACATGGTCGGCACCCCGACCCCGCGCGTCGATGAGGCCAAAAAGCTCGTCTATCTCGATATCGACATCGACGAGGGCAAGAAGTTCTATGTCTCGCGTATCGAGTTCGCGGGCAACACCATCACCCGCGACAAGGTCATCCGCCGCGAGATGCTGATCGAAGAAGGACAGGTCTATAACAGCCGCCTGGTCGACCTCTCGCTGCTGCGGCTGAACCAGCTCAGCTACTTTGAGGTGCTCAAGTCCGATCAGGACATTGAGACCCGCCAGAACACCGACGCCGGCACCGTCGACCTGCTGCTGAAGCTGCGCGAGAAGGGCAAGAACTCGATCGGCCTGAACGGCGGCGTCAGCGGCATCTCGGGATCGTTCATCGGCCTCAACTACGAGACCAACAACTTCCTCGGCTTTGGCGAGACGCTCAGCGTGAACGCCAACATCGGCGACCTTTCGCGGGTACTGAGCTTCGGCTTCAACGAGCCCTACCTGCGCAACAAGCCGATCTCGCTGGGCGTCCAGGTGTTCGACCGCAAGTCGGACTTCAACCCGGCCAAGAGCTACGCCATCACCAACGGCCAGAGCGCGAACCTGAGCAACGCGCAACAGTCGCTGCTGAACAACTACAACCAATCGTCGAAGGGCATCACGATCTCGACGGGGACCCCGCTGCGGAAGCTCTTCCGGCGCTCCGGCGTGGCCCGCGTCGGTCTTTCCTACTCGCTCTCGCGGTCGGGAATTACGACCTTCAACCAGAACACCCTGAATGTCTTCCAGACGCTGGCCTTCCGTTCGGGCATCGCCGGGTCGAGCCAGTTGAGCGGCATCATCACCTCGACCCTGACGCCCAGCTTCAGCATCTCGACGCTGGACCGCGGCGTTGGGCCGCACTCGGGCAAGGACCTCAACATCGCCTTCCAGCTGGCGGGCGTGGGCGGCAACACCAAGTTCTATGCACCCAGCGCGAGCTTCCGCCAGTTCTTCCCGATGAAGGGCCTGAAGGTGAACCGCGAAGGCCATAATGTGCTGGGCTATCGTGTGCAGATCACCAATGTGGCCGGCTTCGGCGGCGAGGTCGCGCCTCCCTTCAGCCGCATCTACGGCGGCGGCGAGAACGATATACGCGGCTTCGATATCCGTTCCAGTTCCCCGTATACCTTTATCCCGACCCGGGTGATGTTCAACCTCACCAGCGCCGATGGCTCCCTGGTGCCGCGCGACCCCACCAATGCGACCCTGGGTTATATCCAGATTCCGCTGCCGGTTTATCGCCTGTCGTCGATCGGCGGCGACACCGCTCTGACGTCGAACCTGGAGTACCGCATCCCCATCGTCAACCAGGTTACGTTTGCGTTCTTCACCGACTTCGGACTCACCGTGAATACAGAACCCTCGCAGTTGCGGGAGAGCGTGCTGGGTCAATCGCTGATCAACACGCCAAGCTACGGTTGCCCGGTATACGCCAGTGGCAGTGGCTACTGCTCCGGTGGCCAGCAAGTGAGCTTCCCGCTCCACCTGCAGACGGTGCCGGGGACCAACATCGTGCCGCGCATGTCCAACGGCGCCGAGTTGCAGGTGATTCTGCCGATCGTGAACGCTCCCTTCCGCCTCTACTACGCCTACAACCCGCTGCGGCTCTACAAGGACCTGCCGCAACAGTTGACGGTAAGTCCGCAGGAGTTCCAGAGCTTCTTTCCGTTCGCTACCAACCCCGGGGCCGCGCAGACCAGCTATCAGCAGGCGGTGCAGTACTACGGCGCGGACTACATCCTGCGCGAGCCGCGCAAGACCTTCCGCCTGACGGTCAGCACCACCTTCTAGAACAGTTGGGGTGCAGTATTCGGCTGACCGGCGGCGATCTTCTGCAATATCTGTTGCACGAACACGACGCGGATGTGAATATGCTTCGCTACATCGGGAAGGAACTCCGCGATCAGCGGACCTACCGGATCGGTGCCGTAGCCCGCAACGATTCTCTTGGCCGTGGATGAAGCTGTAGTCGAGAGCCCCGGCACATAAAGATTGCTCAACTCGTCGCTGATCGGATATGTGAGCAGCGTGGCGTAGTTCGGCATCGGCCTGCCGTCGTCGTGTTGCGAGACAACAGTGTGGACCAGAGCATGGAACAGGCGTTGCCGGAACGGTCTGCCGGGCAGGCGATGGTAGCGTGGGTCTTCCCGCACCAGCGAGGGGACCGCAAAAGTGCCGAAGAACTCGGTCTGCATGTCTTCGAGCAGGCTGTAGCCGCTGAGTCTTCCCCAGCCGCCAAAACCCGGCCCATAGTCCGAATGCGCGTTGGCTGCGATCACGATGCCCGAGTATCCGGCGATGGTCAGCAGGTTGAACGGGTCGGCAACGTTGCGAATCGCGAGAAAGCCTTTCAGCTCCGGCGTGAGTTGCGGGCTGTTTTTCGAGGAGATGATCTGCTGCAGCGGATTCTCTCCGCGGCATGGCACAGCCGCTGTCGGCGACCGTAGCAGCCACGGAATGGCCCGCATCTGCGACTGCTGAACCTTCTCGCACGGTAGTGTGCTATCGGGCGGCTGAGTGCCTGGGGCTGCTATGTCCGGCGGCAGTTGATTGGCCTGCGGCGATGAGGCCTGCAGCGTAGCCGCAAGCAACGCGCTGGGCGCATCGGGCAGCGCCTGCGCCTGTGACGGTACACCGATAAGTGCCATCGCTAGAAATAGACAACATCCCGAGAGAGTGGTCGCTCTCGAGTCCTGTCCGATTCTCTGGCGCACCTTCATCGATCTTTGATCCTGCCTTCTTTGGACAAGGGTACTGCGTCAATCCGGTTATTTCTTCTTTTCAAGATGCAGGGCCTGCAGCACCTGGTCGGAGAACTCGCTGACCAGAAACCCGACCGCGGCGCCGGCCAGCGACCCGCCATAGGTCGCCGCGGTATCGTGAAAGTTCTGATTGATCTTGGGGTAATAGGTGTAGCTCAGGGCGCTGGAGGCGGCGTACCCCAGCAGGACTTCACCGTTGATTGTATTGTGGCCGCTGTCGGCACGGGTGACGATCGGCCGTGTTCCGGCGTAGAGTACGCGATGGATGAAGCCGTACTGCGGGCCTTCGACATAGTAGCGCGGGTCTTCATGCAGCAGCGGCGAGAAGACGATGTCGGCAAAGACCCCCTCGCTGGCGTCGCGGATGACAGTGGCCCCCAAACGCTGGCCGAAGGCGCCGCTATTGGTGCCGTAGTTGGGCTGGCCGTTCAGAACATGCGAGTAGCCCGCGGAGGCCAGGTCGCCGAGAAAGGTGAAGGGTGAGTAGAGGTCCTTCATCCCGAGAATGACCTTGTCGTGCGGAGTGAGCGGCAGCGCAGCGTAGCCGGCAGGAATGTACTTGTCATGCTTCGGCGCAACGAGTTCCGGCAAACCCGCCGAATCCCCGGAGAGGCCGGAAGCAGGTGGCTCGGGGAACAGAGTTGCGGAAGCGCTTCCGGTCAGCAGTAAACCATCTCCTAGCAGGGGTTGCGGAGCAGAGATGCGAACCTGAGCCGAGGCCGATGCAGACAGCATCGCGGCCATGGCGAAGGTTGCCGACAGCGCTATCGCAGTCATCGAAGTCCAGCGCTTGCGCCAGGTGAAGTTCATAGAGCCTCTCGTGTTACCTGCAACGGCTTGCGCAGGGGCGCAACCTTGCCCCGCAGGTATGGGGCTCTATAAGTAAGGACGCGTACCAAGCTCCGGCGGTTGTATTTTCAAGGGCGTTACCACCTGGACACCGCGTGAGAGAAGGCCGTTGACTCGCACTGCGCGCGAACGAATCATGGAGAAAGGTGCCGGCTATGACGCAGCATGACTCAAAACGTCCGTGGGAAGAGCGTGTGACCGGGGCCGGCGCACGGTTGCGCGATGAGGTGCTGGACGATATCCGCCGCGTGGTGCGCACGATCGACGACGAGGTCGTGCCCGAGGTGCGGCGCAACGGCTCCTCGGCGCTGCGGGCAGCGGCCAGCAGATTGCAAAAGTTAGCGCAGGCCATGGACGATTCGAAAGCAGGCTCCGGCGGCAACGGCCCGGAGGCAAGATGAAGAACCTCCGGCTGCTTGCGGGACTCGCTTGTGGAGTCGGTGCTCTGACTATGAGCGGCTGCCATCATCAGCAGAAGGTGGCGTATCAGCCGCCGCCGCCTCCGGTGAAGTCGTCGAACCCCAGCACGCACCATGCGAGCGTCGCCCCTGCGCCTGCACCGTCTGTCGATCTCCACGCCGAAGCCTCCAAGGCGCCGCACGGATTCTTCGACGACACCAGCAGCAAACCCGTCTATACCGAGACCGGCATGGCCAGTTGGTACGGAACCGACTTCCAGCACCGCGCCGCGGCCGATGGCACTGTCTTCGACCAGAACGCGATGACCGCCGCGCACCGCACGCTGCCGATGGGCTCGACAGTGCGGGTCACCAATCTCACCACCGGCCAGCAGGTGCTCGTGCGGGTCACCGACCGAGGACCGTTTGTGGGCACCCGCGTGCTCGATCTTTCGATGGGCGCGGCGAAGGCGATCGGACTGTATCGCATGGGCGTGGCGAAGGTAAAGATTGAGGCCTTTGCGCATCCCACCACCGACCCCAGCGGCAAATGGTGCGTGCAGACTGGCGGCTTCAAGAACGAGGGCGACGCCAACGCGCTGAAGGCCAGGCTGCTGGGCCGCTATCGCACGGCCAAGGTGATCGAGTTTTCCGGGCCGACCGGCTACTGGGTGCGGATCGATCCGCCGCTGAAGAGCAAGACCCAGGCCACCGAGATCGCGGACTGGATTGGGACACCGAAGCCTGCGGTGCTGCCGTACCTGGTGCGGCTCGACTAGGGTACAGCGGCAAAAGTTAGAGGCGGTTACGGGCAGCTGCCTTCTTGTCGAGTTGGGCGAAGGCGGGGGTAAGGTCGAGGCGGATGGGGCTGCCGGGTACGGCGAGGTTCGTGGTGTCGGCGATATGAAGGCCGGTGGCATCGTAGGTATAGGCCACCCGTTTGTATGGATCGACGAGCCAGACATTGGGCACACCCATGGCGAAGTAGTCGGCGAGAACGCGCTGAGCGCGAGATAAGCGGTCTTCGGGAGAGAGAATCTCGATGCAAATGAGAGGCGGGGTTGCCGTGACCTCTTCGAGAGGAGTGTCCGTCCGCAGGACAGCCACGTCGCAGACGCGCACACGGCTGGAGTTGACGCGGATACGTTGCTCCACTACGGCATCGGTCTCCCATGCGTCCGCATGTTGCATGAAGAGATGCGTAATGAAGCTTTGGATTTTGGCATGCGTATACTCGCCCACGTTGCGTTCCTCGATCTCGCCGTCAACGAAATCGGCATCGGGATGGTAGCTAGTGCTGAGGTACTGGTCAATGGAGAGCAGCGTGGGGGTGGTCGCCATAGGAAGCCTCTGCGTCAATTATGCGCCGAGGAGGCATGATGACGCTATTTCAGGATTTGATTTCCTACCAGCGGCCCGTCCGGGCGGGGCGAAATCTGCCGTTGAGGCGGAAGCTGAGGCCGGCGCTGAGGCCGTAGGGGTGCATGGGGCCGAAGTTGAAGCTGGTCCACGACTGGTATTCGAGGTCGATCACCCGCACGCTGACCCGGTCGTTGAGGATCACGTCGACGCCTCCGCCGGGGGCCACGGTGAAGAAGGTCCCGGTAGCGTAGTGGAAGGGGAAGTTCATCTTGCCCGCCCCCACCAGGAGCTTGGCGTAGGGCCGCACCCGGCCCAGCCGGAAGCCGGGGTCGAGCGAGACGCGCGGGCCGATAAAGTAGTTAGTCTCGGTGACGTCCTCGTCGGTGTTATAGCGAAGGTAACGGAGTTCCGATTCGACGCCGTATCGCCAAGTAAGGTTGGTGTCGGTGAAGGCCATGGCGCCGCCCAGATGACGCTGGCCATAGTCGGCCTGGAACATGGAGGCGCCGCCGCCGACAGCCACATAGCCGCCGGGGCCGGAGACCGTGGGCCTGTCCTGGGCGTGCATCCGTGTGGGGCCGGCAAGGCCAAGGAGACAGGCGAGGCCTAATAGAATTCGGCTAACGAATGGTGCAAGTGAGGTACGTGAGGTCATTGTCATGGGACTATTGGGTCACGATCAGGGTCATGGTCTGCGATTGAGTGGCCCCGGTCTGCTGGCCGTTGGCTGTCACCTTGAAGGAGTAGGTGCCGGCGGGTGTGCTGTTGACCGTGAGGCCAGCGCAACCGGTGGTGCCGAGAGTCGCCGTAATGCCAATGATCAGCAGTAGCAAACCTAGTAGAGCGCGTCGGCGTTTGCGGAAGAGCGCGATGCCCGCCAGCAGGCCTACTGGGAGGAAGCAGAGCATCACGTTCGACTTGGTTGTTGCTACGCTGGCCTCCGCGCCGGCGCCCAGCGGGTTGCCGGTGTCGATGGTCACCTGCACCGTTGCCGTACCGTTGGCGGCGAGAGCAGTCGTATCGCTGCTGAAGGTGCAGGTGGCCGAGGTGGGCAGGCCGAGGCAGCCCAGTTGCAGCGTGTCGGCGAAGCCCTGGACCGAGGCGATGGTCAGGCTAACGGTATTGTGCTGGCCGCTCGGCATGGTGAGGGTGGAGGGATTGAGCTGCATGGTGAACTGCGTCGCCTGGCCGCCGGTGATGGTGACAGCGGAAGACTTCGAGCTGGTGTAGGAGGCATCGCCGCTGTAGCTGGCCGTGATGATATCCGTGGCCGACTGCAGGACGATGGTCAGGGTGGCGACGCCGGTAGCGTCTACGGCGGTGCTGCCGATGGAGTTGGCGCCGTTCATGAAGCTGACGGTACCGGTGGGGGAGACCGTACTGCCGGTCCAGCGCTCAACGGCGATCAGCGTGACCTGTAGCGGGTTATTGGGGTCGGTATTCGAGGCTGTGAGGGTGGTAGTGGTGGGGCGAAGCTGTATGCCCTGCGTGAGGTTGGGCGAGACTGCGGCGAAGTCGCCGGCGTCACCGGCGTAGCTGGCCAGCAGGCTGTGATTGCCGGCGGTGAGCGAAGGAACGGTCAGCGTGGCGGTGCCGGTGAGGTCGAGAGTGGCTGTGCCGAGCTGGGTACTGCCGTCGGTGAAGGTGACCGAGCCGGTGGCCACGCCGACGCCGCTGTTGGAGACGACCGCGGTGAGGACGATCGGGGCCAGGGTCTGGGCCGGGTTGGCGCTGGAGGCCAACGCGACCGAGGTGAGCTCCTTGACGACCAGCGTCAGGGGAGTCGAACTTGAGGCGCTGGCGCTTCCGTCGCCTGCGTAGACGGCAACCAGGGTGTGTGTGCCGGGCGCCAGCGTGGAGGTGGTCAGCGTGGCCACGCCGGTAGCATTGAGCACCGCCGTACCGATTGCAGTTCCGCCGTCGGTGAAGGTGACCGAGCCGGTGGCGATACCGCCGTTGCTGGTGATCGTCGCGGCCAGGGCCAGCGGTGTGCCGTAGATCGCCGGGTTGGCACTGGCGGTGAGGGCGATCTGGGTGTTCGCGCTTACCACGGTCTGGATCAAAGTGGCCGAGGCGGAGGAGTAGTTCTTATCGCCGGGATAGGCGACAACGATGCTGTGCGAGCCGACCGCCAGGGACGTGGTCTGGAAGCTGGCTGCGCCGGTGACATCGAGCGCGACGACGCCGAGGGTTGTGACGCCATCCGTGAAGGTAACCGAGCCGGTTGGGACAAGCGAGCCGACGCCTGCCAGCTTCGCGGTAAAGACGACGCTAGCGCCTGCGTTGGAGGGGGTCACGCTGGAGGTCAGAGCAGCAGATGCGGACTGCACGATCTGCTCGCTGACGCCCGGTGATGTGGAGATGGCGTGGTTGGTGTCGCCGCTATAAACCGCGGTGAGGTTGTGCGAACCAAAGACCAGCGAGGAGGTGGTGAAGACCGCCGTGCCGCTAGCGTTCAGTGAGACGGAACCGAGCAGGGTTGCGCCGTCCTGAAAGCTAATCGAGCCCGTGAGGTTGGGGCTGACGCTGGTGACCGTGGAGGTCAGAGTAACGTTCTGGCCGACGACCTGCGGGTTGATGCTGGTTGCCAGCGAGGTAGTCGTGGGGGCCTGCTGGACGATGACGATGAGGGGGTTCGAGGCTGCGGCTGCGTTGTTGGCATCGCCGGCGTATGCGACCGTCAGCGTGTGGGTGCCGACTGCGAGCGTCGAGGTGGAGAACGCATACGAGCCGGTTGGGAGGACGTTCTGCGTGGCGATCGCAGTGACGCCATCATGCAGCGTGAGTGCACCGGTAGGGGCAACTCCATTGCTGGCGACGACTCCAGTGAGATTGACATTGATGCCGGGATTGACCGGCGCGCCGGGGCCGGTCAGCGTCAGGCCAGGCGTTCCCAGCGAGATATTCTCGCTGACCGGGCCTGAGCTGCTGGGCAGGTAGTTGCCGTCGCCCGCGTAGGCTGCAACCATCGTCTGGCTGCCGACGCTAAGGGTGGAGAGCGAGAGTGTTGCGACTCCCTGGGCGTTGAGCGTGGCGGAGCCTACGTTGTTGCTGCCGTCGAGGAAGTTGACCGTGCCGGTGGGTATGCCGGTAGAGCTGGCGGCCGTCGCGGTAAAGGTAGTCGTCTCGCCCGCCAGGCCGTTGGGGGCGCTGGAGACCAGCGTGGTCGTGGTCGCCGTCGCTGTGATGTGCTCGGTGAGCGACACGGAAGTGCTGGAGGCGTAGTTGGTGTTGCCCGTGTAGGTGGCGACGATGGTATTCAGGCCTGTAGGCAGAGTGCTCAGCGAAAGGACCGCGTTGCCGTTGGCATCGACGGTTGCGCTGCTCAGAGGGTTTGCGCCGTTGCTGAAGGTGACCTGCCCGGTAATGGTTCCGTCCGCGGTATAGCCTGCCGCCATGGAAACCTTGGCGGTAAGCTGCACGGCAGCTCCGGCGCCGGCTGGGTTCAGGGAGCTGGTGAGCACGGTGACGGTTGCAATCTGCTGGATGGTCTCAATCAGTCCGGTAGAGGCGCTGGTGGCGTTGCTGGCGTCGCCGCTGTAGGTGGCAACGATGTGGTGCGTGCCCGGCGTCAGCGTGGAGAGCAGCAGGGTCGCTATGCCGCTGCCGTTTAGCGTTCCGCTGCCCAGGGCCGTGGCGCCGTCGCTGAACGCCACTGTTCCGGTGGGTGTGGGACCGTTGGTGCTGATGACGGAGGCAGTGAAGGTGACGGCCGTTCCAACGGTCGCACTCGCGTTGCTGGAGCCGATGGTGGTCAGGGTTGTGGCCTGCTGTATGACCTCGCTGACGATGTTGGACTGCGCCGCCGCGTTGGTGGCGTCGCCCGCGTACTGCGCGGAAAGGCTGTGGGTGGCAGCGGAGAGCAACGTCGTGGAGAACGTCGCCACGCCGCTGGCGTTGAGGTTCGCGCTGCCGATGGCGGTGGCGGCGTCATAGAACGTGATCGCGCCGGTAGGCGTGCCGGTGGCGGCGGTCGCCGTCGCCGTGAGGGTGACGCTGGCGGTGACCACGGCAGGATTCGGCGAGGCCACAAGCGCGATCGTCGCGGGCTGCTTGACCACCTGGGTCAGGGCCGGCGATACGCTGGAGGCGTCGGAGGTGTCGCCCGCGTAGCTGGCCGTAATGCTGTGCTGGCCGAGCGCCAGGGTGGAGGTGGTGCAGGTGGCTATGCTGTTGGCGTTCAGGTTCACGCTGCAGAGCTGCACCGTACCGTCGAGGAAGGTGACCGGCCCAGTGGGTGAGGCGCCACCGCTGTCGATGGTGGCGGTGAAGGTGACCGCCGCGTTGAGGAAGCTGGGGTTCAGGCTTGAGGTCAGCGAGGTGGTAGTCGGATTGACGCTGAGCACCTGGCCCGAGAGGTTGAGGGTCGCGGGGCTGTTGCCGGCATTGGAGTTGGCCAGGACCGAGCCTAGCACCAGGGTGCCGAGCGTGGTGGGCGCAAACTCCACGCCCAGGTTGCAGGTAGCGGCGGAGGTCAGGGTCGAGCCGGTGTTGCAGGTGGTGGTGGCAGGATCGAGCGCGGCATTGTTGAGCGCCGGCGATAGCAGCGTAAGGGTAGCGTTGCCGTCGTTGACCAGGCCTTCTACCTGGGGTGGGCTGACCTTGCCGACACGCAGCGTCGCATACTGTAGCGAGAGGGTGGTCGCACTGATCTCCCGGACGCGGTTGTGGAACATATCGGTGAGGAAGAGATTGCCGGTTTGATCGAGGAACAAGCCGTAGGGGCCATAGAGGCTGGCGAGGTTAGCCGGTCCGCCATCGCCAATAAATTGTTCGCCCCCGGTCCCGGCGATGGTATTGATGATGCCCGAGGTCGCGGTCACCTCGCGGACGCGGTTGTTGCCCGAGTCCGCGATATAGAGGTTGCCGGCGGGGTCGAGAATGATGCTCGCGGGTGCGTTGAGGTCGGCGGCCAGGGCACTGCCGCCATCGCCCTGGGCCGTGCCGCCACCAGTGCCGGCCACAGTGGACATGATGCCCAGTGGGCTGACCTTGCGGATGCGGTTATTGCCCATATCCGCGATATAGAGCGAGTTGTCGGCGGCCACGCTGACGTTCCACGGCGAATCGAGCCGCGCAGCGAGAGCCGGAATTACATCGCCGTTGTAACCAGCCACGCCCGTGCCCGCGACCGTGCTGATGACGCCCGTAACCGCGTTGACTTCGCGGATGACATTGTTGCCGGTATCGGCGATAAAGAGGTCCTGGGCCGCGTCGAACGCGATGCCTTCGGGAAGGGAGAGCTTAGCCGAGGTGGCCGAGGCGCCGTCGCCGGAGTAACCCTGCACGCCGCCGAGGCCCGCCACGGTGGTGATGATGCCGCTGATCGCATCAATGCGCCGGACTGCATGATTACCAGTGTCTGCAAAGTAGAGGTTGCCGGCGCCGTCCAGAGCCAGCCCCGCGGGCGAGCTGATCATGGCCTGCGTCGCCAGGCCCCGGTCGCCGGAATAGCCGGGCGTTCCATTGCCTGCGACCGTCGATATCAGGCCGGTGTGCGCGTCGACCCGGCGCACGCGATTGTTGCTGGAGTCGGAGAGATACAGGTTGCCGGCGGCGTCTGTCACCACAGCGGTGGGCAGGAAGATCGACGCATCGGTTGCAGCAACGCCATCGCCTGCGTAGATCCAGGCGGAGTTGCCAGCCACCGTGTTCATCTCGCCGGGGACCAGGACGGCCAACGAACCGGTGGCCTCGCCTGTCAACAGAGTGCTGCCGATCAGGTTGCCGGCTGTGCTCACGAGCACCACCGCTCCGTTGCGCAGACCGGGGTACTTTGGCGCAAAGATGACGTTGACGGTGCATTGCTGCCCGGCGGTGTAAGAGACGTTCGCGGCGCAGGTGCCGCCGGGCGCGAGCGAGAAGTCCAGGCCGGCGATGCCCTGCATAAGTACCTGGGGAGCTGTCGCGACGCCACTGCCAGTCATCGTCACAGTAACGATCAGGGGGGCCGAAGATTGGCCAACAGCCGTGGTTCCCTCAAATGGGAACGCAGCCTGCGCTCGTACTGAAGCGCCGCTAAGCGCAAGAAGGCCGGTGACCAGAAGGGCCAGGCTGCGTGTTGTCGATAACATAGAGGCTCGGAAGATGGAGCAAAAGTTGCTAGAAGTGCAGGACATGGCCGGGAACATAGTGTTAGGTAACTCCAATTTCAAAACTACGGTAACGTTACGGTGTAACGTAAGTACCCTAAAGACATTTACGGTGCCTAGAAAGTTGTACTGGGGTTCCCTGAATCAAGCGAAGTTGCATAGTAGGCGGAATTCACAAACACAGGTGTTTATCGGCCTGAATCGGATCTACTTTAGTTTTATTGGAGAGACGCATAGCGCGTTTCAACAGGTGAGAGGGGGTGGTTACCTACGGAGTTGTACTCGAGAATGTCGGTTACCAGACATTACGAGTGGTCACAAATTAGTTGTACGGCTCCGGAGGATACTGCCTGGAAGGTAGTCTTAGCTGGCAAAGCCATTAGAATGTGATAGATACTTGGTTATCGGCGAGAGTTTCGCTGATTGAGCGGCACTTGCCTGGCGAGGGTGGAGTGGCTAGACCGCTGGCTCGACCCGTGCGCAGGCGTAGGGGCCGTCGGGAATGATGGCGACGCGGGCGTGCTGCGGGAGGTCGCGCACCAGGTCATCCACCGCATCATGCACATTCGAAAAGCTTTGCGCCCCCAACGCACCCAACTGTTGCATACGGGTTCCCGGAGCATAGAAGGTGAGCGGATGCTTGAGGGCGACCAGCGCGAGTTTTTCGAGCTGCCACTGGTCAGGGACGACGGGGGTGTCCCGGATCTCGTCGAGAAAGCTCTGAGCGCCTGTGTAGTTGCGGAGCTTTTCGGCAAACTCGGGCGAGCCGATGCCCTCGGAGCACTCGCTGACGATGAGGATCTTGCCGCCGGGTTTGACGATGTGCTGGGCGGCGGTGATGCCCTTGATGGTCTGGTAAAAGGTTAGATCCAAAGGCATTCCAGCTGCGCTGGTGATGGCGGCATCGACCAATTCGGGGACAAACTCTACAGAAGACCGGCGCATGAAGGCGACGCCCGCGGCGTGGGCCTGGACAGGGTCGCCGGCGAAGATTCCGGAGATTTCCCGGGACTGGGTGAGGGTGACATCGAGTATGAAGTCGTGGCGTGCCATGCGGGCGATCTCGAGCAGCTCGGCGTGGATGGGGTTGGCGTCGATGGAGCCTTCGACGGCCAGAGCCTCGCGCATAAAGCCTGGCGAATGAATGACTTTTATCGTCCCCTGACCGGCGAGGCCGGGGGCGACGAGCTTGCGGCCGCCGGAGAAACCGAGCATCAGGTGCTGCTCGATGAAGCCGAGCGTGATGTGGAGATCGGCGTCGAGGAAGCGTTTGGCGATCCAGACCGGCGTGCCGCGTTGGGTTTCGCCGAGCTTGCGGTGGTCTTCGCGGAGCTTCGCATCGTGATTGTAGATGGGGTACTTTGCAGCGATCTCGGGACCGAGGATGGTGTTTAGCTCGGCGACGGTTGCCTCGCGATGGAGGCCAGTGGCGATGCAGATTGTGATGTCTTCCGGCCTCATGCCGGCGCGGTGCAGGCGGTCGAGGAGGTGCGGCAAGGTGGTGGAGTTGGGGGCCGGACGGGTGATGTCGCAGACGGAGATGGCGGCGGTTTTTTTGCCCGCGGCAAGGGCGCTCAAAGGAGCGCAGCCGATAGGAGCGTCGAGCGCGGCTTCCAGGGTTTGATGGATGTTTGCGATGGGAGCGGCGGAGTGCGCGTGGAGGACCTCATAGCGCGGGCCGTCGGGCAGGGTGAGGGTGAGGCCGGTTTTGCCGAAGGCGACGGTAATCGGGGTCATTGGAGATGGGTATCCCATGGATTGATGACCGTGACGCCTGCGGCAAGAAAGGGAGCAACATCGCGTGTAGCGACGGCGAATCCGTTTAAGTGGGCTATTGCGGCGATTTGGCCGTCTGCCAGCTGAATGGCCTTCCCTGCCGCGCGGGCGCGGGCCATCAGTAAAGCGCAGGCTGTTGCAGCAGACTCATCAAAAGGCAAAGTGCGACCCGCAAAAGCTCGCAAAATTTGGTCGACGGTATCCGCCGTTTGATGCCTCTTTTTCCCCGCAGGCATCAATTCAACGCCAAACGAAAGCTCGTATACATTAATTGTCGTGATAAAAAGCGTATCTGGATTTTGTCGATCGAGCCATGCAATCACGGATGAGTGAGCTCCAGCTTTGAGCGGCTCAGAGATCACATTGGTGTCGAGGATAATCATTCGAACTCTGCTGGCTCGCCCGGCGATTGATCACGAGGCTGTAACTCAAGCGGCCCATTCTTACGGCCTAGTTCGGTGAGGAAGGTACCAAGTTTTAGACGGGAAGCGGGACGAACCGCTTCTTCAATGATGATGCGTATCTCGGCCTCTGTGCTGTTTCCATGAGAGGCGGCGCGCTGCTTGAGCGCGCGGTGGGTCTCTTCAGGTATATTGCGAATCGTCACCGCAGCCATTTGACCCCTCCAGCAAGTGATATCAGATGCTTCTAAATGATAGCGCCCGCTGCATGAAGTTTCAACGGCCAACCCGAGGAGCGCCACACTTTGATCTGGTATCAAACCTATCTGCTCTTCGGCCACGGCCTTGGCTTTTCGGTGGTGCTGGCGGCGCTGCCGATCCTGACGCTGCTGTTGCTGCTGGGCGTGTTGCGCAAGCCGGCTTGGATGGCCGGACTGTGCGGGCTGGGAGTGACGTTCCTGCTGGCGACGCTGGCGTACAAGATGCCGGTGAGTACCGCAGTGAGCGCGGCGGGACTGGGCGTCGCGTTCGGGTTGTTTCCCATTACGTGGCTGATCTTCTGGGCGATTGCACTGTTTCGCGTGACGGTGGAGACCGGGCAGTTCGAGATCATCAAAGATTCCATTGGGCGGCTGACCCCTGACCCGCGGTTGCAGGCGCTGCTGATTGCGTTTGCATTCGGCGCGTTTCTCGAAGGCGCGGCTGGCTTTGGCACGCCGGTGGCCATTGCGGCGAGCATGTTGATCGGTCTGGGATTTTCGCCCTTCAGCGCGTCGGCTATCTGCCTGCTGGCCAATACTGCGCCGGTGGCGTTTGGGTCGATTGGGATTCCGATCATCACGCTGGCGGGCACGACCGGGCTGCCGCTGGATAAGCTGAGCGCCGCGATTGGGGCCATCTGCACGCCGATTGCGTTGATCGTGCCGACGTATCTCATCCTTGCGGTGGGAGGGTTTAGCGCAACCAGCGGGATATGGTTTCCGATGCTGCTGGCGGGGACGGTATTTGGGGCGGTGCAGCTTTTTGTGTCGACATATCTGGGGCCGCAGTTGACGGACATCCTCGCGGCGCTGACGGCGATTGCTGCGATGGTGGCGGTGCTGCGGATGCGGCGCGGGCGGGAGGTTAATGCGGGCCATGCTGCGGCGATGCTGAAGCGGTTTGCGCGGATGGGCAGCTCGAAGGGAGTGAGTGAACTTGCCGGAGCGGAGTTATCGATGGAGGAGCGCGAGATTCCGGAGTACTCCTTCGGCAAAGTGCTCTATGCGTGGATGCCCTACGGCCTGCTGGTGGCCTGCGTGATCGTGTGGGGATGGAAGCCGCTACAGCACACGCTGGATAGCGTAACGATGCTGGTGAAGTGGCCGCTGCTGAACGATGTGGTCTATCGGATGGCGCCGATCGTGGCGAAGGCTTCGCCGTACCATGCCGTGTTCGCGTTCAACTGGCTGACCACGCCGGGAACGGCCTGCATGGTGGCGACGCTACTGTCGGTGGTTGCGGTGAGGATGAGCCCCGCACGGTTGTTCAAGGTGGTGCTCGCGGTATTGAAGCAGTTGAAGCTGCCGACGGCGACGGTCAGCTCCGTGCTGGCCGTGGCGTTCCTGATGAACTACTGCGGGGCGACCGCGACGCTGGGACTCGCGTTTGCCGCGACTGGGCGCGTGTTTCCCTTCTTCAGCGCGCTGCTGGGATGGATGGGTGTGTTTCTGACGGGATCGGATACTTCATCGAATGCACTGTTCGGAAACCTGCAGGTGGTGACGGCGCAGCGGCTGGGGTTTGACCCCGTGCTGATGGCCGCGGCGAACTCGTCGGGCGGTGTGATGGGCAAGATGATCAGCCTGCAGACGATTGCGATTGCCGCCGCAGCGACAGGGCTGAACGCCGCCGACCAGGTGAGGCTGTTCCGCTTCACGCTGAAGCACAGCATCATCCTGGCGCTGGTTACGGGGTGTATCGCGCTGTTATACGCTTACGTCTTTCACTTTGGGTAGCGGCAGAGGCTTGGGTGGCGCCAGGAACTTCTCTACGTTATAGCCCGCGGTCTTCGCAGCGCGGAAGACTTCCGTGAGAGCTAGATCTACTTTGCTCTGCGTCTTGACGAGCGCGGGAACTTGCAGCCAGAGCATCAGTTCTTCAAAGGCTTCCTTGTTGAAGTAGGTCTTGCCCTCGGATTCATTGACGCCTGCGAGCCAACGAATGTCGGGGTCTTGCCAGAAGGCTGCGGACTTCGGCTGCGATGCAATGGGGTCGTCTTCCTGCGCGAGCAGCAAGCGTACCTGCGCCGCGGTCCGCCATGCGTCTTCTCCGTGCAGACCGAGCGAGGCGAAGATCTCTCCGAGGGCCGTGCGCAGTTGCAGCTTGTCGAAGAGCGAGGTCTTATGCAGCCATGGCAGGCTGTGCAGCAAGACCCACGCCAGCAGCGGCGCCGCAGCGCGCTGGGGCTCGATCAGGCGTGATACCTGCGGCCACTTGGCTACCAATTTTGCCGCGCTGAAGCGGCTGGCTGCGAGCAGCGTTGCTTCGCAGGCTACTCGATATGCCAGAGGGGAAGCGTCTGCGTGGCCAGCCAGATCGGAGGGCAGGCGCTCGAAGAATACCTTAGCATGGTCGAGAAACTGCTTCAGCCGGGGATTGAGTGCAGTGGGCACAGCCTTCACTGCGACGGCTGCGAGCGACTCCTGCGACGGCACCAGAGGCGACGCCTTTTTCTTTGGCGCTGCCACTCGTTTCGCTACTGTTGTTGCAGGCTTGAGCGCCGCAGAGGATTTTTGGCCGCGCACCGCGCTTTCTTCCAACACCTTCGCAAACTCCTGGACATTTCCTGGGCTGAGGGTCTCGCGCAGCGCATCATGCAGCGGACGCAGGCGCATCTTCAGCAGCGCTTCATCGGCGTTGGGCACGCCGGCGCCGTTGAGCTCGTCGCACAGCCTGTCCCACGGCCACTCGGCGGTGGAGTGCCGTTCTCGCCAGTCCAGCAGCACCACGTACTGATAGCCGCGCAGGCTGAGGGTGATGCCGCTGCGATGGAAGTCCGAGGCGCGGCGAAGGTACTCAAGCCCGCGCGCGGTGTCGCGATAGAGGATGGTAACCTCGTCGTCCGTGGGCAACGCGAGGCCTTCGGCTAGTTCGCGCTGGCGGAGCTGCCCGCTGCCCTTATCCATGGAGCCAACGGAGAGATGGATAGTACCATCGGTGCTGCCGTAGCTGTTGTTGTAGAGGATGACCGCGCGCTGTCCGCCGTGACGGTTGGAGTAGGCGAACACATTCTCGTTCACAGTCCCGTAGCCGGTCCAGAAGTCGTAGAGCACGAAGTGAGTGCTCTCGGCGAAGATGTGGCGGTTCTTGAGCAGTGGGGCGATCTCGTGCTGGTGGCGGGCGACGAGGTGTTCGTTGGGCCACTCGTCCATCTTCGCGGTCTTGTACTCCATGCCGTAGCGCTCGGTGAAGCCTTCGATCTGGCCGTGGCCGAACATCGGCAGACCAGGCAGTGTAGCCAGCAGCGTGGCGACGCCGAAATATTTATCTTCCGAACCGAACTGGTCGATGGCCGTGCGCTCGTCGGGGTTGGACATGAAGTTGACGTAGCGCTTGAGGATGTCGGGATCGAACTCGATGGTCTTCTTGAGATAGCTGCGGTACTTAGCGTTCTCTTCGTCGCGCAGCATGTTCATGAAGGCCGAGTTGTAGACGCGGTGCATGCCGAGCGTGCGGACGAAGTAGCCTTCTAGCAGCCAGAAGGCTTCGGCGAGCAGCAGCGTGCCGGGGACCTCGGCGGCGACGCGGTCGACGACTTCGCGCCAGAACTCATGCGGCATGAGAGCTTCGAACTCTTCCTGCGACATGGCGTTTTCGGCACGCGAAGGGATGGATCCACCTGCGCCCGGCAACGGGAACCAGAGGCGCTGGACGTGGCGTTTCGCGAGGACCATGGCGGCGTCGAAACGGATGATCGGGAACAGGCGAGCAACGTGCAGGATGACTTGGATGACGTGCTCGCGGACGTTGGCCTTGGAGTAGTCGAGCTGGGCGGTATCGTTCCAGGCGAAGGTGGTGCCGTCGTTGCCGTGGTAGATGTAGCGGGTGCTGCCGTCGGAGTGATGGCGCAGGCGGAAGGCTACGGCGGCGTCGGTCTGGTCGTAGTAATGGTCGTCGATCTTTATCTCGACGCGGGAGTCGGTGGAGAGGTCGGGGCCGTTGAAGCTATAGGCGGGAAAGGGGCTCTCCCAGCGGTGGATGAACCAGTCTGGATGCTCGATGACCCAGGTGGAGTCGATGCCCATGTGGTTGGGCACCATGTCGCTGGCGAGGCGCAGACCGGCGACTGCGGCGCGGTCGCGGAGCTGCTCATAGGCGTAGTTGCCACCGAGGTCTTCGGCGATGGAATAATCCTTGAGCGAGTAGGCGGAGGCAACGGCATCGGCATGGCCGCGCAGGCGCTTGATGGTGCGTGAAGCAGTGCTGCGCTCCCACAGCCCGATGAGCCAGAGGCCGGTGATGCCGCGTTCGGCGAGCAGGCGGAGCTCTTCGTCGGGGATCTGGTCGAGGCGATGGATGTGGCGCAGGTATTTTTTCGATAGCTGCTCCAGCCACACATAGGTGCTCTTGGCCATGAGGACGACGGTGGGCATCCAGGCCTGGTCGGCGGAGAAGGCTTCATACTCGTTCAACGGCGCCTGGTAGTCCGTGGCATAGCGGCGTTTGCGCTTGCCGTCGGGGCCGATGACGTACTCGTCGTCGAAGCCGATGTATTCGTCGCCGACAAAGCCTTCTCCGCCGCGGCCGGGCGCGCCGTGGCGATACCAGTCGGGTTGCGCCGGGTTGAAGCGCATCCAGATGGCGATGTCTTCTTCGCGCAGCACATCGATGGCCAGCAGCACGCGCTTGAGGTCGTCGCCGAGATGCTTTGCCCAATGCTCGCGGATGTAGTCAAGCTGGCCGGTGAGCGAATCGGGCGATGCCAGCATGGGGGCGCGCAGGGCGTCGATCAGGCTGCCGATCTCAGGCGCGAATGCGGGCCGAGTAGCGAAGTAGCCGGGCAGCGCCGAGGTGACGTTGGCATAGATGGTCTGCTGCTTGAGGCCGGTGTCTTTGAAGAGCTCGCCGAAGGCGGTGAAGGCTGGATTGATGTTTGCGATCCAGAGCAGCATCAGCTCTTCGAGCGCGGCTTCGCGGTTAGGCAGGCCGTCAGAGGCTCCGCTGAGCCATTGCGCGGCGGTAAGTTCGCCACGGTAGACGGCCACGTTGGGAAACTGTTCGGCGAAGGCCAGTAGCAGCTTGTCCACCTGAGCTGGGTCGGATTGCGCGGCAAACCATTGCACCGCCGCGGAGAGGACGGAGGGGTCTACTTCCTTGCGATAGCGGGCGACTAGCGCGTGATTGAGCTCGTCGATCAGGCCCATGGCAAAGAGCGCGCCGGCGTTGACGGTGTTGGCCGGGTCAACCTCCGGACCGCGTCCTTCCCTTTCGCGCAGGTCGTTGAGTTGCAGGGCGAGCTTGCGGCTGGCGGCTATGTTGGTGAAGACAATGTTGCCCGTGTAGCTGGAGAGAAGATCGTCGATGTCGAGTTTCTCTCGTATCGCCCGGGAGATATGAAATTCCATGCGTGCCTCAATACAGTCTTCACTCAGTTGTACTCCGCCGGGGCCGAGATTCCATGAAGTTGCCGGGAGACATTCTCCCAGAACCGAGGCCTCTTTGTCGCTTATGGCGCTGATTTCGCCGCATCGGGCGGAGGTCTTGTGGCTTGGATGCGCGGCGTGGCGCCGGAGCGGTATCCCGGACCGGGATCAAGGCGTGTTGGCGACCGCCGTCTGCGCAGCCGGGGTGTTGACCTTGTCCGCCGCGGGAAGCTGGGTGACGTTCCAGCCGCCGCCAAGGGCCTGGACAAGCTCTACAGCCGCCGTCATCTCGCTGACGTGCAGGGTCACCGCCGTCTGCTGATCGCTGAGCAGCGTGGTCTCCGCGCTGATGACGTTGAGGTAGGGATCGAGGCCGGTCTCATAGCGCGAGTTGGCAATATCCAGATAGCGCTGGGCCGATTTGACGGCGATCGCCTCTTGTTGAATCTGGCCGGAGGTGACACGCAGGGTCGAGGTGTAATCCTCAACCTGTTGGAACGCTGTCAGCACCGTTTGCTTGTAGGCGGCCGCATCGGCGTTGTACTGCGCCTTATATTGGTCGACCGTCGCCCTGCGCAGTCCGGCATCGAAGATGGTCTCCGCAGCCGAGGCGCCCACCGACCAGAACAGCGCCGGAGTGGAAAATAAAGTCGAGATCGCCGAGGACTCAAGTCCACCGCTGCCGGCGAGAGTGAGGTTTGGATAGTATGCCGCGGTCTCGACGCCGATCAGCGCATTGGCCTCCGCCATGGTGCGTTCGGCCGCGGCAACATCCGGACGCCGCTGTAGCAGCTGCGAGGGAATGCCGATCGGGATCGCCGGCACAGGCGTCGTCAGGCTCTTTACCGGCAGCGAAAAGGTGGAGGCCGGCTTGCCGATCAGGGTGGCGATCGCGTGTTCATAGATGGCACGATCAGTGGCGATGCCGGTCGACACCTCCTGCGCGTTCTCGAGGGTCACCTCGGCCTGCGCGACCGACTCATCGTTGTCGATGCCGGTTTCGTATAAGGCCTTCGTGAGGTCCAGCGACTGCTGGTCGGCCTTCACGGTCTGGTCGTAGAGGGCTTGCAGAGCGTCCTGCCCACGCAACTCGAAGTAGTACTCCGCCAGGTCGGCCTGCTCGGTAAGGCGCTCATTTTCAAGCTCGGCCGCGCTCACCTGGGCGGCGTTCTGGTACTCGCGCACGGTGTTGCTGATCTTGCCCCACAGATCGGGCTCCCAGGAGACGTCGAAGGGCAGCGACATCACCGTGGAGGTAATGCCGCTGGACGTGGTTACGCCGGTGGCACTGCCGTTGGAGCTCGTGCTGCTGGTGGTACCCGCACCGTGCAGCGTCGCCGGCGACTTGGCGCGGGTGTAGGAAGGATCGGTGGTCAGGGTCGGGTAGTATTGCGACCTTGCCTCGCGCACCACGGCACGCGCCGCCATGAAGTTCTGGAAATATTGCGCGATATTCTGGTTGTCGATGTCCAATTGCTCTTCAAGAGCATTCAACTCCGGCTCATTGAACGCCTCCCACCACTTGCCTTTGAGTACCGCGTCCTGCGGCTGTGCGGGCTTCCAGCTTTGATCGGGAGCGTTGGCATAAGCGGCGGGTGCGGCCTCCTTGAACTCGGGCGGCGCGGGCATGTTGGGGGCAACGTACTTGGGGCCAACATGGCAGCCGCTGAGGAGAGCCAGCATCAGCGTTAGACCGGCTGCGGCAATGGTGTGGCCCGAAGCGCTCGAGTGAGGGAAATTCTTGATCATACTTCCTGCTTTCCGCGGTCTCATGAGTGGTCCGCCACGGGGATTGCGTGATGAACTCCTCCATGCCGCCATTGGTGCCAGACGCGCTGGACCCAAAGGCGAGCACGATCCATGAGGAGATAGATGACCGGAGTGGTGTAAAGGGTGAGTACCTGGCTGACGATCAGGCCGCCGATGATGGAGATGCCGAGGGGGCGGCGCAGCTCCGAGCCCATACCGGTGCCGACGGCCAACGGTACCGCACCGAACAGCGCCGCCATGGTCGTCATCAGGATCGGGCGGAAGCGCAGCAGCGAAGCCTGGAAGATCGAGTCCCGCGTGTTCAAACCTTCGTTGCGTTCCGCGTTCAGGGCGAAGTCGATCATCATGATGGCATTCTTCTTGACGATGCCGATGAGCAGGATAATGCCGATCATCGACATCACATCCAGTTCGGTCTTGGTGAGCAGCAGCGCAAGGAATGCGCCCACGCCGGCCGATGGAAGCGTGGAGAGAATCGTGATGGGATGGACCAGGCTTTCATACAGAATGCCGAGCACGATGTAGACGGCTAAGACCGCCGTGAGCAGCAGCCACCCCTCACTGCCGAGCGACTGCTTGTAGGCGAGGGCTGTGCCGGCGAATTTTCCATGCAGCGAAGGCGGCGCGCCCAGGCTCTTCATGATGTCGTCGATCTCCTGGGTCACCTGCCCCAGCGAGGTGCCGGGCGCCAGGTTGAAGCTGTCGGTGACAGAGGGAAAGAGGCCGGTGTGGTTGACCGAAAGCGGGGCGGTGGAAGGAGCATAGGTCAGCACGGTGTCCAATGGTATGGCGCCGCCGCCGGAAGTGGGTGCAAGATACACGTCCTTCAATCCCTCGGGCGACGCCCAGTACTTGGGCGCAACTTCCATGATCACGTAGTACTGGTTAAGTTCGCTGTAGATGGTCGAAACCTCGGCCTGTCCGAAGGCGTCATAGAGCGTGCTGTCGATGGTCTGCGGGGTCACTCCGAGCCGTGCCGCCGTAGGGCGGTCGTAGTTCAGCAGCGCTTGCAGCCCGTTGTTCTGCTGGTCGGTATTGGCATCCGTGACGCCCGGGGTCTTCTTCAGCGCGGACAGGAAGGGCGGCCCATACTTCAGCAGGTCGGCGGGGGTCTCGGCTTGCAACGTGTACTGGTACTGCGCGCTGGCGCCGCGGCCGCCCATGCGGATGTCCTGCGTGGCTTGGAGAAAGGTGGCCGCACCGGGGACCTTGGCGAGCTCCGGCCGCAGCCGGTCAATGACCTCGGTCACGCTTACATGATCGGGACGCTGATCGAGAGGCTTCAGTGCGATGAACGCGTTGCCGGTGTTGGTCGCGCCCTGGCCGCCGGTGAAGGCCATTACGTTCTGGATCGCGGGGTCTTTCTTGATGATGTTGACCGCCTGCTCCACGGCCGTACGCATCGAGTAGAACGAGCTGTCCTGCGGGCCCTGCATGCCGCCCTGCATCACGCCGGTGTCCTGCTGCGGAAAGAAACCCGACGGCACCCGAAAGAACAGAAAGACAGTCAAGCCGATGGTGCTCAGAAACACGATCAAGATCAGTGCAGGATGATCGAGCACCCAGTTCAGGCTCTTGCGATAGCCGCCCAAAATCTTGTTGAAGCCCCGCTCGCTCCAGTTATAGATCCTGCCGTGAGCGATTTCGTGCTCGGACCGGAGCACGCGCGAACACATCATTGGCGTGGTGGTGAGCGAGATGACCATGGAGACGAGGATGGCCGTCGAAAGCGTAATCGCGAACTCACGGAAGAGCCGTCCGATGATGCCGCCCATCAGCAGCAGGGGGATAAACACGGCGATCAGCGAGATGCTGATGGAGAAAACGGTGAAGCCGATCTCTTCCGCGCCCAGCAGCGATGCGGCGACCGGAGTCATGCCAGCCTCGATATGCCGGGAGATGTTCTCCATCACCACGATCGCGTCGTCGACTACGAACCCGCTGGCGATGGCGAGCGCCATCAGGGAGAGGTTGTCCAGCGTAAAGCCGCACAGATACATGACGGCGCAGGTGCCGATCAGCGAGACCGGCACGGCGACCGCCGGAACGAACGTCGCCGGAACGTTACGCAGAAAGATGAATACCACCAGAATGACGAGCAGCACCGAGATGAGGAGCGTGCCTTCGATGTTCAAGACCGACGCGCGGATGGTGAGCGTTCTATCAAGGATGGTCGTGATGTGCTGGCCGCGCGGGACCGTGGCCTGCAGCGACGGAAGCGCCGCCTTGACGGCGTCCACCGTGGTGATAATGTTCGCGCCGGGCTGGCGGAAGATGATGAGGTTGACCGAGGGCTTGCCGTTGAGGAACCCGGCCTGGCGCAGGGTCTGCTGCGAATCGACCACATCGGCGACGTCCTGTAGCCGGACAGCGCCGCCATTGTGATAGCCGACGACCAGAGGCTTATAGGCCGCTGCCTTGGATATCTGATCGTTGGCGAGGATATCCGCCGTGCCCTCGCTATCGGCCAGTTGGCCCTTGGCGAGGTTGGAGTTCTGGCCGGCGATGACCTGCTGCACCGCGGACAGGCTGATGCCATAACTGGCCAACTGGTTGGGATTGAGCTCGACGCGCACTGCGGGCAGCGACGCGCCCACGGCATTGACCTGGCCTACACCGGAGATCTGCGAGATGCGCTGCTCGACGACCGTGGACGCTTCGTCGTACAGCGCGGGAATATCGTAGACGTCGGATTGCAGGCCGATCACCATGATGGGCGAATCGGCGGGATTGACCTTGCGGTAGGTGGGGTTGGCGGGCAGGTTGGCGGGTAGATAGGTGCGCGCCGCGTTGATGCCCGCCTCCACATCGCGCGCCGCTCCGTCGATGTTGCGGCTGAGATCGAACTGCAGGGTGACGCTGGTGGTGCCCAGCGAGCTGGAGGAGGTCATCTCCGTGATGCCGGCGATGTGGCCGAACTCGCGCTCCAGTGGCGTTGCAATCGACGACGCCATGATGTCCGGGCTGGCGCCGGGCAGAGAAGCGCCCACCGTGATGGTAGGAAAGTCCACTTGCGGCAGCGGTGCCACCGGCAACACGATGAACGCAATGATGCCCGCGATCGCGACCGCAATCGTCAGCAGCGTGGTGGCAACAGGGCGTTCGATGAAGACGCGGGAGGGGTTCATGCGTGCTCCATGTGGGACTGCTCGAGTTCAGCGGCGGTCTTCTTGTTCTTGTTGTGCTTGCCGGAGAACCGCGCGCCGAGGCCGTCGAAGAAGATGTAGATGACCGGCGTGGTGTAGAGCGTGAGCACCTGGCTGAAGATCAATCCGCCGACCATGGAAACACCCAGCGGCTTGCGCAGCTCCGAGCCGATGCCGGAGCCGAAGGCCAGCGGGATTCCGCTCAGCAATGCCGCCATGGTGGTCATCATGATGGGACGAAAACGCAGCAGCGAGGCCTGGTAGATGGCGTCGGTCGCATTCATGCCGTCCTTGCGTTCGGCCTCCAGCGCAAAGTCGACCATCATGATGCCGTTCTTTTTAACGATGCCGATTAAAAGAATGATGCCGATGATCGCCACGATGTCCAGGTCGAGATGGAAGAGCTGCAAGGCGAGCAGCGCGCCGACTCCGGCGGAGGGCAGCGTGGAAAGGATGGTGATGGGATGGATGAAGCTCTCATACAACACGCCGAGCACGATATACACCGTGACCAGCGCGGCCAGGATCAGCAGGCCCTCGTTGGAGAGCGACCCCTCAAAGGCCGCGGCGGTGCCCTGGTAGTTGGCGATCACGCTGTTGGGCAGATTGGCCTTCGCGACCACCTTGTTGATCGCATCGAGGGCCTCGCCGAGCGAGGTGCCCGCGGAGAGGTTGAAGGAGATGGTGACCGCCGGGAACTGGCCCTGATGGTTGATGGAGAGCGCTTCGCTGCCCTTTTGGAAGTAGGTGAAGGCGCTGAGCGGAACAGGGTTCGATAGCCCCGTGGCCGTGGTGCTGCTGCCCGAACCGCCTCCGCCACCGGCCGCTGTACCCTCTGCCGCCGTGGTTCCTGAACCGGCCCGCGAGGTGCCGCTCGGGGCAGTCGTTGCACTGGAGGAGATGCTGCCGTTGGTGCTGGAGATTGCGCCAGGGTTCGTGTTGTTCGACGACGACAAGGCGGAGCTGGAGTTGACGGCCGAGGGACTCGATGCCGTGCCGAGGTTGCCGGAGTTCAGCACCGAGGTCGACGAAGCGGGCGTCGAGACGCCGGTGTTGCTGGTGGACTTCAGCAGCGATGCGGCCGAGGCTGCGCCACCGGCTCCGGCGCCAGAGGACGAGCCGCCGGTGCTGGAGGGCGTCGCCGCCACCGTGCCGGTGGTCGACGCCTGCACGTAGATGTCGTGCAGCTTGCCGGGATTGAGTTGGAAGCTCGGGTCCGCCTCCAGAATCACGTGGTACTGGTTGACCTGGGTGTACATGGTATTGATCTGGCGCTGTCCAAAGGCATCGTACAGCGTGCTGTCGATGGTGGACGGCGTGACGCCGAAGCGGGAGGCCGTGGGGCGGTCAATGACGACCGTCTCCGACTGCCCGCCTAACTGCTGATCGGTGACCACGTCGGCCAGTTGGGGCAGGGCTTGCAGCTTCTTCACCAGATCATGGACCACGCTGTCCAGTTCGGTCTGGGTGGGGTCTTCTAGGGTGTACTGATACTCGGTGCGGCTCACGCGGTCGTCCACGGTGAGGTCCTGGACCGGCTGCATGTAGAGCTTGATGCCCTCCACCTTCTCGAGCTTGGGCCCGAGCCGGTCGATCACATCGGTGGCGGAAATTTTGCCGCCCCGTTGGTCGAGGTCCTTGAGATTGATCTGGATGCGGCCACTGTTCAGCGTGGTGTTGGTGCCGTCCGCGCCGATGAACGACGAGACGCCATCCACCGCCGGATCGGCGAGCAGCACCTTGACTAGTTCCTTCTGCTTCTCCGTCATCGACTCGAACGAGATCGACGACGAGGCCTGCGAGATGCCCTGGATGATGCCCGTATCCTGCGTAGGGAAGAAGCCCTTCGGGATCGTCATGTACAGCACGACGGTGAGAATGAGGGTAGCGACCGCGACCAGCAGCGTAATGGTCTGAAAGCGGAGGACGAAGCGCAGGGTCCTGCCATAGAACGCGATGATGCTCTCAAACACATGCTCGGACTTCCTGTAGAACCATCCCTGCTGCGCCTCCGGCTGGTGCTTCAGGATGCGCGCGGCCATCATCGGAGTCAGCGTCAGCGAGACGACCGCGGAGAGGATGATGGTCACCGCGAGGGTCACGGCGAACTGGCGGAAGAGGCGGCCCGCGATGTCTCCCATGAACAGCAGCGGGATCAGCACGGCGATCAGCGAAACCGTCAGCGAAAGAATCGTAAACCCGATCTGCTCCGCGCCCACCAGCGCCGCTTCCATCGGCGCCATACCCTCTTCGATGTAGCGCGATATATTCTCGATCATCACGATCGCATCGTCCACCACGAATCCAGTGGAGATCGTCAAAGCCATCATGGTCAGGTTGTTCAAGCTGTAGCCGAACAGATACATCACGCTTAACGCGCCCACCAACGATAGCGGAACCGCAATGAACGGGATGAGGGTCGCCATCCAGCTGCGCAGGAACAGGAAGATCACCATCACGACCAGCGCAATGACCAGCAGCAGTTCGAACTCAACGTCTTTTACAGACGCGCGGATGTCCACGGTGCGATCGGTGACCGTCTGCACATGCACGGCCTGGGGCAGCGTGCTCACCAGTTGCGGCAGCAGCTTCTCGATGCTGTTGACCACCAGAATCGTGTTGGCGCCGGGCTGTCGCTGGATGTTGAGAATGACCGCCGGGGTGTAGTTCACCCACGCCGCCAGCTTGGAGTTCTCTACCCCGTCGACGATCTTCGCAACATCGGTGAGCATGACCGGCGCGCCGTTGCGATACGCCACTATGACCTGTTTGTAATCGCCGCTGGTGATCAGCTGATCGTTGGCGTTGATGGTGTAGTCCTGCGCCGGCCCATCGAAGCTGCCCTTGGCGGAGTTGAGGCTGTTGCCGGTGAGGGCGTTGCGCAGGTCCTCCAGGTTGATGCCATAAGCGGCCAGCGCCGTAGGGTTGGCCTGGATGCGGACGGCGGGCTTCTGGCCACCGGAGATGCTGACCAGGCCGACGCCGGAGATCTGCGAGATCTTGGGCGCGAGCCGCGTGTCGGCTAGGTCTTCGACCGCGGACAAGGCCATCTCGTTGGAGGTGAGCGCGAGGGTCAGGACGGGTGCGTCGGCGGGGTTTGACTTGCTGTAGACCGGGGGCGCGGGAAGCCCGGCTGGCAGGTAGCTCTGGGCGGAGTTGATCGCCGCCTGCACCTCCTGCTCCGCCACATCAATGTCCAGGCTGAGCTGGAACTGCATCACGATAATGGAGGAGCCGCCGGAGCTGATTGAGGTCATCTGGCTGAGCCCGGCGACCTCGCCGAACTGCCGTTCCAGCGGCGCCGTGACCGCGGACGCGACTACGTCCGGGCTGGCGCCGGGGTAGAAGGTGAGCACCTGGATGGTCGGGTAATCGACCTCGGGCAGCGCCGAGACCGGGAGCTGGAAGTACGCGACTACGCCGGCCAGAAACATCGCCACCATCAGCAGCGCTGTCGCAACCGGACGAAGAATAAATGGCCGTGAAGGACTCATGGGGCTTTCTTACCGCCACCGGAGCCGGTGCTGCCGGATGCGCCCTTCGCACCCTTTTGTCCCTTGACCTGGGGGTGGACCTGCGCGCCGTTCTCGAGACGATCGAATCCACTGGTCGCCACGTTGACTCCCGGATCCAGACCCTGCACCGCCGTCACGTCGTCATTGCTGGTCGAGGTGGTGATGTTCTGCACTGACACAATGTTGTTGGCAGGCGTCTTGGGGTCGGGCTTTACGATGTAGACGAATGCGGCTGTGCCGTTATGCTGTACCGCGGCGGTGGGCACCAGCGTCGCATTCTGCAACGTCGTCAGCAGCAGGCGCGCGTTCACAAACTGGTTGGGAAAGAGGTCCAGGCCCTTGTTGGCGAAGGACGCGCGGAACTTCACCGTCCCCGTAGTGGTATCGATCTGGTTGTCCAGCGAGGTCAGCTTGCCGGCTTCAATCTGCTTGTCGTCGGCACGGTCGAAGGCATCGACCTCCAGCACTTTTTTGCCCTTCAACTGGGCCTGCACCGAGGGCAGATCGTCCTCTGAGACATTGAAGACCACCGTGATCGGCTGGAGCGCGGTGATGACGACCAGCGTGGAGCTGCTGCCCGAAAAGACGGTGTTGCCGGGGTCCACCAGGCGCAGCCCGACGCGTCCAGCGATCGGCGCAACGATATGGCAGTAGGCCAGTTGGACCTTGTCGTACGCGACCGTGCCGGCATCGGTCTTGACCGTTCCCTCATCCTGAAGGACGATCTTTTCCTGGTCTTCGAGCTGTTGCCGGGCAATCGCGTTCCGGGCCGCGGCCGCCTGGTAGCGCGTAAGATCCATCTTCGCTTCGTCGAGCACGGCCTGATCGTGCTCCAGGGTCCCCTCGGCCTGGTCCAGCGTCGCCTGGTAGGGTTCGGGATCGATATCGACCAGCGCATCGCCCTTGCGCACCAACTGCCCTTCGGTATAGTGCACCGCCGTGATCCGGCCGGTGATCTGGCTGTACAACGTTACGGTATAGGTCGGCGTCACCGTTCCCAGGGCATCCACATAGATGTTGATGTTGCCGGTCTTGGACTGGCCCATGGTGATGGCTGCTGGGCCTGTCTGGCCACGGCCTTTACCGCCCGCGGCCCCCGCGGCCGGTTTGCCGCTGGTATCGCCGCTGTAATGGTGGATGAGGAAGATCGCCAGCACGACGAGGAGAATGCCGCCGATCCAGTACCACTTGCGCCGCGGGTGGCTGCGCGGTCCCTGGTTGTGCTCTTCAAACGAGGGGCCGAGATCCGCGCCGAACGACGGGGAGTTGGATTCTTCGAACCAGGCGCCTAGCTCGTGACCGTCCTGGCGGGCGCCTAACCTATTGTCCTGGGGCATTCCTTGTCCTTTTTATCTCCGCGAGATTGCATTGAGGGTAAAGCCGAAGTGATGCCAATCACGCGCGCACGGTGTGCTTACATGGATGGTTGAAACGCGAAAAAAGTTTCGTTAGGCGGTCGAGAGAGATTTTTCGCTCTTAAGACATGCTCCATTAACTACCGATTAAGCGCAACTCGGGGACCCGGCGGGAGTTCCGCCGGGTCGAACTCCGGGTTTGCGATTTGGTCTGTGTCTTAAGCGCAACAGCCGTGCGCGGAGGGCGCGGCTTAGTGCGGATTCACCGCAACACCCACTGGTGCGGAGACACCCGTGGCCGTATAACCACCGGATCCGGAGATCGCGGTGCCAGTGGAGGAGAACTCCGACGCGGAGTTGTTGCCGGAGTTGGACAGCCAGATATCCCCTAGTCCATCGAAGGAGATGGAGGTGGGCGTGGAGAGACCGCCGCCGGAGAAGGGCGAGCTGCCGACGTTGGTGCCCGACGAACTCAGTTCGGTAAGGGTGTTGTTGCCGCCATTAGCGATCCAGGCGTTCCCACTGCCGTCGATGGCGATGGCCGAGGGCGCATTAAGCGAGCCGGCGGTGTAGCCGGTGCTGCCCGAGAGCGGAGCTCCCAGGTGGTTCAACTCAGTGACCGAGGGCGTACCGGGGTTCGCCGGATTATTGGCGATCCAGATATTGCCGCTGGCGTCTACCGCCACCGCGGACGGGCTGCTGATGCCGTTGCTGCCATTGCCGGTGTAGAGGATCGCGACGGTAAGGTCGTTGGCCGCGGCGATAATGGGCTGATAAGGCACGGCCGGCCCCGTGCCGGAGGCGATGATGACGTTGGAGACGTTATTGCCCGGGTTGCGTGCGATATTGAGCGCCGTGCCGACTGTATCCACGGGAGCGGAACCGCCGCTGGGCGTGGCCGCACTGAAGAGGTAGGAACAGGAAGTGCTGGTAGGAGTGGTGCTGTCGGTTTGGGTTCCGTTGATGGAGTTCACGCAGCTCGCGAGCGCATCTCCCAGCATGTTGAGTTCAGCATTGGGCACAGTGGTCCCGGTAGGCAGAGCGCCGGTGCCGGAGGGAGATCCGGTGCCGGGCGAGACGCCGGTTTCGAGGTTCACCAAGGTGCTGATGTCTGCAAAAGCGCTGGCCAGCCCGGTCTGGTTGGTGGAAGGCGCACCGATGTTGGTGCTGCTCATGAACGGCGCAAGCGCCCACACGGTGGCCACGGTCGTGACCTCATTCATGGAGATGAAAGTGATGGCGCCACCCTCCACATTGCTGCAGGAGGTCAGCCCCGCCATCAGGATGGCGGATGTGTTGTTCTCGCCGTTACCGTAGGGATCGCCACCGACGGAGGTTACATAGAGCTGCGTGCCGGCGGTGCAACTGAACGCCGGAATCGTAAAGCCGCCATTGGCGTTGGTGGTGGTCGTGTTGATGAGCGTCGCGCCGGCGCCATATCCCGTGGTGCCCGTCTGGTAGAGGGAGATGGTCGCGCCGTTGATGGGCTGGCGACCGCCGTAGGTCGAGCCCTTCATCCCGTTGGGCACCGCGATCGTGACCGGACCTGAGGTGGTGACGGCCGGGGTCTGGAAGCCGGCGCAGCCCGTGAGCACGGTTGTGGCGGCGAGTACGAGTACGGAGGGGAGTGTCAGGAGGCGCATGGGATACCGTGTCCTTGAAACCTGTTGCGTGAGGCGGTTGGGTAGACGGAACGAAGAGACGGAGTGTACAAACGCTAAGATCATGGTGCCACACCTACCGTGCCGTTGGCTACCGCGGTGGCTGTCGGTGTGGTGACAGGAGTCGCCGCGCCGATGATGTGGGTTACCGTGTTGCCGGTGGAACTGGTCACCCAGACTCCGCCGGAGTTGTCGATAGCGATGGCACTTGGTCCGGCGCCCAGGGCGGTCGATCCGGAGGCTCCGTAGCCCGATGAGCTGCTCTGGGCCGTGCCGCTGTTGTTGAAGACCGAGACCGAGCCATTTCCCGAGTTGGCGATCCAGATGTAGCCGCTGCCGTCGACTGCGACCGCAACCGGTGTGCTGAGGCCGCCCCCGCTATAGCTGGCCGAGGAGGCGCCCGCCTTGCTGACGAAGTCCAGCGTATTGTTCGCCGAGCTCACGCTCCATACATTGCCGGAGCTATCGAAGGCGACGCCACCGGTAGTGGAGGTTGAACCTGACGTGCCGACCGCGCCACCGGTCAACGATGAGCCGGCTGCGCTGATCTTGACCACCGTGCCGTTCCCGTTCACCAGCCAGATGGGGTCATACACAATGGCCGACGTGGATGTGCCCGTATAGCCTCCGCTGGCTGCGGCTGCGGTGACGGTCTGGGCGGTGCCGATTTTGTCGAAGGTCGCCGTGAAGGTGCCCGTGCCGCTGGTCAGGTCCGCCGGTGAGCTGAACGAAGCCGTGCTGTCGGTGGAGCTGCTGAGGGTCACCGCATTGGTACTGGAGAAGCCGGTCTCGGTGTTGCCGTAAGCATCCACTGCGGTGACGGTCACGGTGGACGCAACGCCAACAGTGGACGCCGGGACGGAGACGTTGAAGCCGTACATGGAGCCGATGGTGACAGTTTCAAGCGCGGCCGAGGAAGAGATCGAGGACTCGCTGGCGGTATAGGAGTAGCTGCCCACGATGCTCAGCACGTCGCTGGAGAGGTTGAAGGTGGCAACGCCGGCCACGGCCGTCGCGGTGTACGGGCCGCCGCTGAATCCGGCGGGGCCAGTCACGGTAAGGGTGATGAGGTCGGTGCCGGTGACGTTGCCGTATTGATCTTCTTCCTGCACAGTAATGGCCGATCCGGCGTTGCCGCCGGCGACAACGGTGGCTGCGGGCTTGGTGCCGAAGATAAGCTGCGTCACCGCGCCGGCCTGGATGATGAAGGACGCACTGCTGCCGGTTAGTGTATCCGGGCCCGCATCGACGATCAGCTTTGTGCTGGCCTCCGCCGTGTCGGAGACGAGGCTGGAGAACGTGGCAACACCGGAAGAGTTGGTGGTGACGACATCCGTACCCATGAGAGTGCCGTAGCTGAGTGAAGCATACACAGAGATGCCGCTCTCACCATAACCGCTCTCCGTGACCGTTGCGGTGGGCGACGGTGTAAAAATGACGCCAACATTCTGGGTGGCGACCGAGCCAACTGTCATCGCGAGGTTGGACGCTAGGGCGCCGATATCGCCCGAGGCCGGATCGCGGACAAACGCACGCTCGTCGGTGGTTGGAGTGCCCCAGGAAGCGGTGCCTGTCTCCCCGGTCGTGGCGGTCGCCCCAGTCTCCGTCCCCGAACAAGACGCATTCGTGTTGCCCGCGGCAGCCGTGAACGAGTAAGGCGACCCCGTCACTACGGACGTTACCACGAAGGTCTTGTTGTTAAAGCTGTTAGTGGTCGTGCTGCACGTCGACGTCAGGCCGCTCACGTACACCGACGCACCCACGGCGAATCCGGTGGCAACGTTCGTGGTGAACGTCACGGTATAGGCACTCGGTCCGCTGGTCGACACAGCTGTAATCACCGGGCAAAGCGTCGAGGTAGTGGTAGCTGTCGTGGAGGTTGCCGCAGTGCCGCTGAAGCTGGTTGTCGTCGGCGCAGGCGAAGCGAGGACCTGGTAGTACTTGTTGTTGAAGTAGCCGTCGCAGGTCGCGGTGCCAAGGCCGGTCACATAGACGATCTGGCCGGCGGTGAAGGCGGTGGGCATCGTATTGACGGTGAAGTTGACGGTCGGATCGGCGGTTGCCGTGGTCTCCGAGCTGGTACCGGCGGTGCTCGTGAAGGTTATGGAGAAGCTCGTAGAGGTGGGCGCAGGAGAAGAGGCAACCACCCAGTACTTGTCGTTGAAGGTGGCGCCGTAGGTCGAAGTAAAGCCGCTAAGGTAGACCGTCTGGCCTCCCGAGAGTCCGTTCGTGCCGGTGTTGGTGAAGGCGGCAATTGTCCCGGCTTGCGCTACCTGGGTGACGGGGATGGTATTGGTCGTCCCCACGCCTGTGATGGTCGCGCTGATGGGAGACGTGGTGCCCTTGCCGAGCAGGACACTGCCGGGCTGGATGGCCATGGTATGGAGCGCGGTGGAGTAAGCGAGGCCGGTGTCGCTGCTTCCTGTACAGGAAGCAGCCGTGCTGGCCGCGGCGAAGCTGGTCGAGGTGGGCGCAGGGCTGGAGGCGACCGTGTAGCTCCTGTTGGTCAGGGTAAGGCCGCAGGCCGTCGTAAGACCCGTGACATACACCACCTCGCCCGCGATGTAGGAGTTCGTGCTGGTGGTAAAGGTGACAGCACTACCGGAGGCCGACTCCGCCGTAACGGACACATCGGTGGTCGTGCTTCCATCGGAGTAGATCGAGCCGCCGTAGTAGCCCGGGACTGTGAGGCCAAGCGAGGACAGGCTGGCGTAGGAAGACGGAGTTGTATCAAAGCTACCGATCACATTGGTGCTGCCATAGGTAAAGGTGTTGTAGGCGCTGTCGTTGACGGTGTAGCCGAGGTCGGCCGCCTTGGGGGACGTGTTATCGGCCACCACCGAGTTATAGAGAGAGACATTTCCCTCGGTGATAAGGTTACTGGTCGATATTCCCGTAACTGCGGCGTTGTAATCCGTGGCAAAGTAGGCCGTATTGCCCACGATGGTGGAGTTGGTGACCTGCACGGGCACGGTGGTGGCAATGGCGCTGCCATATTTAATGGAGGTGTTGTTATAGAAGGTGCTGTTGCTTACAGTGGCTTCAGAGAAACCCGCGCCGGACACGAGGTACAGGGCGCCACCTTCAAAAGCGGTATTGCCGATGAAGGTGGAGTTGTTGATATTCACCTTGACGTCCGATGAGGCCCCCGTAGCGGAGCTCGTCGTGCTGGAGGTCGCAATCGCGCCGCCGAAGCCGGAGATCGTGGCGAAGCCGTCCTCCGTGATCGTGCTCGAGCAAGTTTGGACCGTCGGGGTACTAGTGAACGTGGGGGTGCCGACGATGACGGCGTATTCCACCGTGAAGGAGTATGGGGCCGTGGTGGAGACGGCAGTGATGTAATAGCCTTGTGAGCCGCTGGAGCCGGACTGCCCGAAGTACGTGCCGCCGCAGCCACCAGAAGCTGTGCTGAGGCCGTAGATATATGGGGCCGTGGTGGAGGCGGCGCCGGCCGCGGGGGCGGTGCCAACAGCATAGCCGGTGGGGCCGGTGGTGGTGAACTGAACGCAGTAATTGCCACCATTGCAGGAGACCACTGTTTCACCGATGATGTTCACATTCAGCGTACTGGTAGCGCTGTTGTTGATGAAGCTGCTGTTGTTGATGTTCATGATCCCGGTGCCGCTCTCATAGATGGCGCCGCCGTTGTAGGAGGTCGAGGCCGAAGAGCCTGCCTGGTTGCCGATGAAGACGTCGTTGTTGATCGTCAGTGACCCGATGCCGGTATAGGTGACGGCCGGACCGTTCTGCGCATTGCTGTAGGCATTGGCTATCGTCATGCCGGAGAGATTGAGGTTGGTGGCGCCGTCGTTGAAGATGGTGTACTTGCCCGCGCCGCTGATGGTCAGATAGGCCGGCCCCGGCCCGGTGATCGTGGCGCTGTGACTGACCCCTGTCAGGTTCGATGCGAGGGTGATGACCTGCTGGGTGGTGGTCCCATTGTTGCTGAAGATGATCGTGCCCCCGGTACTGGTCGTGTTCAGCGCTGCGATGGCATCGCGCAGATCGCAGTTGTTGCCCCCCGCCGGGCTCGCGACGTTCTGATTGTTGCAGGTCGTCCCGGCCCCGGAATCGGTGTAAACGTTCACAATGTAGTAAGGGGTGGTAGACGTACCGCTAATAGGCACGATGACGGTGGTGGGCGATGTGGCAGGGGTTGCAGGCGTGCCGGAGGTGATGTTGGCGGTGGCCGTGTAGGTATAGTTCGTGGGGGAGTTGGTTATCGACAGCAGCGGGACCTGCGATAGATCGAAGGTCGCTATTCCGGTGGTGGAGGAGTAGGTGAACGTGGGCCCGGTGGTGGTGGCAGTGCCGCTGTCCCCGGACCCGGTGCAGGTCAAGCTGCTGGCCGCGGTAAAGCTGGTCGCAGCCGTCGCCGTGACCGTGAAGGCGCCGTTGAGAGTAGCG
>Ga0302316_10000365_pt1 | contig 40443 bp, 42 predicted proteins | sample III_Palsa_N3_2_FD_200456 | JGI IMG/M metagenome (GOLD analysis project Ga0302316, IMG submission 200456) | Peat permafrost microbial communities from Stordalen Mire near Abisko, Sweden - III_Palsa_N3_2 | ecosystem: Environmental > Terrestrial > Soil > Palsa > Peat permafrost | place: Sweden...
CGGCTGCGCTGGTCCAGCACGGTCTCGCTGTCGCGAAGGCGGACCTCAAGCCTGTAGAGCGGCTGATCGCCCAGGTCCGCCGTCCACCAGAGCCTGGGGGAGGGGATCGACAGATCCACGGACGCGGTGCCCGAGACGGCGGTTTCGGCCGTCCCGACCTCGACGCCGTCGGGGTCGGTCAGCACGATGTCGGCGTGCAGTCCGACCCGGGCAGCCGCATCGCCGAGCTCGATCGTGACCCGCACCGAAGCCTGATCTGGAGACGCTGACAGGGTCGCGACGTTGAGGCTGGCGATGATCGGCGCCGTATGGCGCTCGATGCGGACCGGCTGCCAGACGCCCACGGTCGGTAGGTCCGGGCCCCAGTCCCAACCCCAACCGAACTGGGCCTTGCGCATCAGGTTGCGCCGCGAGACCGTGACCCGGTCGACGAAGGCCGGCCACACCGGCGTTTCCCGCCCAGCCATCACCTCGGATGGCGGATCGAATCGGATCGCCAGGGTGTGCCGACCTGCGCCAGCGAGCCGCTCGCCGATGTCAAAGGCATAGGATCGGAACATGTTGTCGGCGCGGCCGATCTCGGCGCCGTCCAGAAAGATGGTGGCGAAGGTGTCCAGCCCGTCGAACACCAGGGTGACCCGCTCGTTTGTGCTTGCTGGCGCTGGCGCTTCGAAGGTGGTGGACCACCACCATTCCCGGTCTCTGACCCAGGCGGCCGCGGTTTCGTTGCGGTCCTTGAAGGGATGGGAGAGGCGGCCGGCCGCGACCAAGGCCAGGTAGGTGTCGCCGGGCGCATCAACCTCAATCCAGCTATCGCCGTCGCCGCGTTCTGCCCCCTGACCCAGGCCGGCGCCGACGTCGAAGTCCTTCAGCCGCCAGCGATCCAGCTCTTGCATCGGTTGCCTCCCGTACACTGCGCTCTTGCGGCGCGGCGCGGACATTTGCAGCAAACGCCAGCGCCGTAAACATCATTGAATCATGGATGAATATCAGCGCGCTTTGGTCCTTAGCGAGCCGGGTGACAGGCTCGGCCAGCGCGGCCTATCGTGCAAGCCAACGCTCGGCTTCAGAGCGACCCAGGAGGAACGCCGCCCTTGACCGAGTCCGCCACGACCACGCCCGCGGACGGTTTCGGACGACTCAGCCTGAAGACGTCGACGCTCTACGCCGCCGTCTACCTGCACTTTGGCGTGTTCAGCGTTTTCATGCCGGTATGGCTGCTGAAGCACGCAGGTCTGCCGGCGTCGCAGATCGGCCTGCTAATGTCATTGCCGCTCCTGCTGCGAATTCTGTTCGTGGCGCCGGTGTCCGCTCTGGCGGATCACCTCAGGCAAATTCGAGAGGTGCTGTTCGTCTGCCTGGTGCTGATGGCGGCCTTGGTGGGATCGCTGAGTCTGGTCCGTGGGTTTGTGCCCATCGCGATCTTCTTTGTGGTCCTGTCGATGGTTTGGGACCCCATCCCCATCCTGACCGACTCCTATGCGGTGGCGGCGGTGAGGGTGCGAGGCCTGAATTTCGGCCGCATGCGTTTGTGGGGCTCGCTGGCGCACATCTCGGCCAATTTTATCGGTGGGGCGATCATCGACTATGCGGGCATCCGCACGGTGCCCTGGATGACCGCCGCCCTGCTTCTGGTTCCCTTGGCGATCATCCCCTTCCTGCCCGCCGATCGGCATTTCGGCGATCCAGTCCCGGCCGCCAAGGGCGAGTGGACCAGGCTGGTGAAGGATCGCCCGCTGATGATCGTGCTCTTCGCCACCTGCCTCATCCTCGGCAGCCAGGGCCTGTTCGGCGGCTTCGCGGCGATTCAGTGGACGGCGAAGGGGTTTTCGAGTCGCTTCATCGCTGAATTGAACGGGGTGGGCATCGCCGCGGAGATCGTCATCCTGTGGGCCTGTCAGCGCATGCTGGGTCGTCGCTCGCCGCTGGTCCTCATCCTGGTGATGGCCGGCCTGACCGTGGTCCGCTGGCTGCTGATGACCCTGGATCCCGGCCCGGCCTTGCTGGTCGCGATCCAACTCCTGCAAGGCGCCGGCATGGGCGTGGTGGCGGGGCTGATGCTATTCATCGCCGAACGTGCGCCTGCGCATCTGATGGCGACGGCCCAGGGGCTCTATGCGGTGATCGTGGGCGTGATCGCCGCCCTGGTGGTCGCCGGCTCGGGCTTCCTGTGGCAGGCCTTTGGTCCCAGGGCCTATCTGGCGATGGCCCTGATTACGGCGGTCGGCATGGGCCTGGTGGCGATGCAGCTGAACGCGTTCAAGACCGGCCGGGCCGCCGAGGTCGTACCCGAAACCCCGCCGGCTTGACGGGCGCTTGCCGTCTACTTTGCCAGGCGGCGTTCAGACAATCGCGGCCGAGGCCGTGGGATAGGTCGACAGGGTGTCGCGGATCAGCGCCAAGGCGTGGGCGGTCTGATCGCGGTCGGCCGTCGCGCCTAGTCCGATCCGAACCGCCTCGGGCGCCGGCGAGCCGATGCTGAAGGCGTCGCTGGCGACGACGCCGACGCCCTGGGCGCGCAGCTGGGTAGTGAAGGCGTTCCTGGTCCAGGGCTCCGGCAGGGATAGCCACAGGTGAAAGCCTTCGGGATGGGCCTTGAACGAGCCGGCCGGGAGCATCTCGGTGGCCAGGGTCTGGCGCGCGACGGATTCGGCGCGGATTTCCAGCAGCACCGCTTCGGCGACGCCATCCTCGATCCATTGCGTGGCGATGGCGGCGGTAAAGGGTGAGGCGTTGAGCACGCTGGCGCGCAGGGCCACCTCGATCTGACCGGCCAAGGCCTGATCCTGGGTGGCCAGATAGGCGACGCGCAGGCTGGGCGAGACGCATTTCGCCAGACTTGAGATATGCAGGGTGATGTCGGGCGCCAGGGCGGCGATCGACGGCGCCGACCGGCTCGGCAGCAGGCCATAGGCGTCATCTTCGATGAGGGTGACGCCGTGGGTCCGCGCCACGGCGATCAAGGCCTGGCGCCTCGCCAGCGACATCGTCACCGTGGTCGGATTGTGGAGCGTGGGATTGATGACCACCGCCGTGGGCCGGTGGGTTCGGCAGGCCGCGGCGAGGGCGTCCGGGTCGAGGCCGTCGTCATCCATCGCAATGGGGTGCAGCTGAACGCCAGCGAAGGCCGCGAGCGCCCGCAGGCCGGGATAGGCCAGAGCCTCCGCGCAGATTACATCGCCTGGCTTGGCCAGCACGCTGACGATGGCGAACAGCAGGCTCTGGGCGCCTGGGGCGACCGTGATCTGTTCAGCGTTCACGTCCCGTAGGCGCTGGCGAAGCCAATGAGCGCCGGCCTCGCGCGCTTCGGCGACGCCCTGAGGCGTGGAATAGCGCATGAAGATATCGGCGCCGGCTTTGCGCCGCACCGTCTCTACGCCGCGCCACATGCGGTCCGTCAGCGCGGGCTGATCGAACCGGGGCGGGGCGTTCATGCTCATGTCGATCAGGCCTGCCGCCGTGATCGGCTGGCGCAAGGCGGGGTCGCGGATGAAGGTGCCCTGGCCGACCCGGGCGTAGGTCAGCCCGCGCCGCTCAGCCTCGCCATAGGCCTTGGTGATGGTGGTGAAGTCGCAGCCGAGGTGGGCGGCAAGGGTCCGTTGCGGCGGCAATCGGGCGCCGATCTTCAGACGGCCGGAGTCCACATCGGCGGCGATGGCGTCGGCGACGGCGGCGTAGAGCGGCCGTGCCGCCCGGTCGATGACCGGACTCCAGTCACCGTCCCGCGCCGTTTCGTCCTGACCACGTCCTGCCATCCATACAAGTTAGTCTTGTATGTCTTAATCATCAATGGCGTCGGTCATGCCTCACCTACGGAAGCGAGCCTGAGTGACTAGTGGCTGTCTTATCGCCTAATTGTATGGATATATTTCGATTGATTGTATGGTTGTTGGGGTCTACAAATCCGGCGGTCGATTGGAGGCTTCGGATATGTCCATCACGGTTCACGATCGTTCGGCCCAGGTAGGCTTCTTGCGCGGCTTGCAGCGCCGCTGTCCCAACTGCGGCGAGGGGCGCCTGTTCGCCGGCTATCTCAAGGTCGAGCCGGTGTGCGAGGCGTGCGGCCATGAGAACGGAGCCTATCGCGCCGACGACGGGCCGGCCTATTTCACCATGCTGATCGTCGGCCACCTGGTGGTCGCGCCGCTGCTGGGCTTCAGCTTCATCTTAGCGTGGCCCGCGGCGGCCGTGCTGGCTGTGACCTTGCCGCTGGTGGCGGCTATAACCCTGGCTGTGCTGCCACTGGTCAAGGGCGCCTTCATCGGCATTCAATGGGCGACGCAATGACCTGCGGCGCTCCCTGCATTCCGGCTTATCAGGTCGCTACTTGCCGATTTCGATAAACGGCGTCGCTCCAGAGGTGACCTGGGGCAGTTTGCCGTCCCACTTCTCGATGGCGCGCAGGCGTAGCACTTCGGGATTGGAGCGCAGGGCGTCGCCCTGGACCTGGATGGCCTTGGCCTCGCCGTCGGCCTGGGCGACGCGTTGCTGCGCCTCGGCCTGGACGGTGGCGACCTGGGCCTGGGCGGCCAGGGCCTGCTGCTCGTTGGCGATCTTGTTGTTGATCTGGGTCAGCACCACATCGGGCACCCGCACATTGCCGGCCCAGAACAGCTTTTCGACGACCAGGCCGTAGGGCGCGAAATAGCTGGCGACGTCGTTCTGGACGCTGTTCAGCAACTCCTGTTTGCGCGGGCCATAGATCTCGTCGACCCCCATGGCGGCGGCGCGGTTGACCAGGGCGTTGCGGATGGCGTTGCGCAGGGGGCCGGCGATGATGCCGGCCGCATCGGTGCGGTACTTCTGGAACAGCTTGGGGGCCAGTTGGGAGTTGACCGAGTAGCTGACGGCGATGTCGGCGCTGAGGCCCAGGCCATTCTTGTCCTGGAAGTTGAACTCCTCGTTCTCGGTCGAGCCTTCGGAGCCGCTCTTGGTGTAGGTGTAGGTGTTGGTGAACACCGGATACTCGTAGATGGTCGTGCCGAACGGGGTGAAATAGGTGCCGACCCCCAGGGATTGGTTGGAGACGCCGGCGTCGGATCCATACTGGTTGACCTTGATGCCCACATGGCCAGGCTTGACCTGACCACATCCGGCCAGCGCGAGCGCGCAGACGCCGACCACGAGCAACTGCTTCATTTTGGAATGACTTTCAAAGACGGACCGCGCCGCAGTTGGCGGCGGGCATCCGCAAGTTGTCTGAAATCGAGCCACAGTTGGAACCCGAGCCAGAGGCTCGCCGCGATGGCGACGACGAGACAGGCGATCGCGCCGGTCAGGGCGAGATCTTGGTGCCGATTGACCAGATTGGGGGCCAAGATCGCCAGGAGCACGAAGTCGACGACGCCGACCACAACCAGCTTGAGTCCGATCTTGAGCCCAAAGCGCCGCACCAGACCGGCTTCCGCATTGGTGCTGGGGTGGGTTTTGGGCTCGCTCACGGTCAGTCCCAATTACACCGGTCGAATCGCATCGGAATCCGGTACCGGAAGTTGTCATAGCTAAGGTCGCAGGCCCCGCATTGCAATGGGGTTGGCTTGGGGCGGCTGGGGCGATTCCGCCCGAAATGGGCGGCCATATGGATGGTCCTTGACATTTCTTTCATACGTCAGATAAAACTGACATATGAAAGTGAATCCCGGCTCAATGATTGAGGGCGACCGGCTGTTGGCGATGCTGGCGGCCCTGGCCAATCCGCACCGCCTGCGGATCATCGCTGCGCTGAGCAGCGGGGGACGCAACTACATCAGCCAGCTCGCCCGCGAGATCGGTATCAGCCGCCCGCTGCTGCACCTGCATCTGCAAAAGCTGGAAGACGCCGGTCTGGTGACCAGCCAGCTGGAGCTGTCCCGCGATGGCAAGGCGCTCAACTATTTCGAGGTCTGCGATTTCGGCTTCGAGCTCACGCCGGCCGCCATCACCGAGGCGGCCAAATCCCTGACCGCCAAACCCGACCTTTAGAGGATCCTCATGACCACAGCACTCTACCTCATGACCCTGATGCTGCCGCTGGCGACGATCCTGATCGTCCTCGGCATGCGCTATTTCGCGAAGATCCAGCAGGCGAGGGCGCGGCTGGCCAACGATGACGCCTATCGCCAGATCGCCGAACGGGCCGTCACCGCGCAGGCGGAGACGGCGACCAACCTGTCCGCCCTCCAGGCGACGCTCACGGACGTCCAGGCGCGTCTGGCCGGCGTCGAGAAAATCCTGAAGGCTGTGGAATAGTGGCCGCTGCGACGGCAGGTTTCGCTAAATCGCCGCGGTGATCGGCCCGTCGGCTCTGCCGGCGATGAATTGCTCGACGTAAGGATTGCCCGAACGATCGAGGTCGGCGACCGGGCCCTGCCAGAGGATCTTGCCGTTGTGGAGCAGGGCGATGTCGTCGCCAATGCGCCGGGCCGAGGCCAGGTCGTGGGTGATGGAGATGGCGGTGCAGCCAAGGCCCTTGACCTGTTCGATGATCAGCTCGTCGATCGCCGCGGCCGTGATGGGGTCGAGGCCGGTCGTCGGCTCATCGAACATGATGATCTCGGGCCGGGCGACAATGGCGCGGGCGAGGCCCACACGCTTCTGCATGCCGCCGGAAAGTTCGTTGGGATAGCGGTCGGCCACATGTCCGCCCAGCCGCACCTGGTCCAGCGCCTCGACGGCTCGGGCCCTGGCGGCCTTGCGCGACACGCCGTCGGCGTTGATCAGGCGGAAGGCGACATTCTCCCAGACGGTCAGGCTGTCGAACAGGGCCGCGCTTTGGAACAGCATGCCGAACTTGGCGTAGAGCCTGCGCCGCGCGCCGCCGCCCATGCGGGTGATGTCGGCGCCGTCGACGAACACCGCGCCCGCGTCCGGCTGCATCAGGCCGACGGCGATCTTGATCGTCACCGACTTGCCCTGGCCCGACGCGCCGATGATCACCAGCGAGCGGCCGGGTTGGACGGACAGGTCCAGCCCGTCCAGGACCGCCTGGCCGTCAAAGCGCTTGGAGACGCCGCGCCATTCCAGCTTTGGGGCGCCGTCGGTCATGCGTGGTGGGTGAAGAGGGTGGTGAGCAGATAGTCGGACGCGAAGATCAGCACGGCGGCCGACACCACCGCATGGGTGGTCGCCCGGCCAACCCCGCGCGCGCCGCCAGAGGCGTAGTAGCCATGGAAACAGCCCATCAGCGCGACGATGAAGCCGAACACCGCCGCCTTGATCAGGCCGGACTCCACATCCCAGTTCTGGATGAAGCTCCAGGTGGCGCGGACGTAGGTTGTCGGGTTGAAGTGCAGGGTGCGGGTGGCCACCACCCAGCCGCCGGCGATGCCGATGATGTCCGCGACCAGGGTCAGGAGGGGCAGGGCGATCACGCCCGCCGCCAGCCGGGGCGCGATCAGGTAGCGGAACGGATCGGTCGACAGGGTCTGCATGGCGTCGATCTGTTCGGTGGCCCGCATGGCGCCGATCTCGGCGGCGATGGCGGCGGAGACCCGGCCCGCCAGCATCAGCGCCGCCAGCACCGGCCCAAGTTCGCGGGTGATCCCCAGGGCGACGATCTGCGGCATGATCTGTTCGGCGTTGAAGCGCCCCCCGCCGGTGTAGATGTTCAAGGCCAGAGCCGCGCCGGTGAAGACCGCGGTCAGGCCAACCACGGGCAGGGAGAAATAGCCCATGGCCATCAGCTGGCGACCGGTCTGGCCTAGGAACCAGGGCGGCGCGACGAGGGCTGCGAGACCGCGCACGGCGAATAGCGCCGCGCGACCGAGGGTTTGCAAGCCGCCGATACTGGCGCGGCCTATGGCTCGAACGGGATTCATGCCGGCAACCTACTCGCCAAGGGCGTTGGGGCGCAATCCGAAGCGGAGCTTTAAGGGGCGCCATTCAAGCCGAACATTCCCTCGGCGCTTGCCCCCTCCGTCAAAGCGTTTCGCTGCGCTTCACGCTTCGCCACCTCCCCCGCATCGCTTCGCTCGCATGGGAGGAGAAGGCGAGCGCTGAGTTCGTTTCTCCTCCCATGCGACGCAGTCGCGGGGGAGGTGGCGCGGCTCGCAGCGAAGCGAAGAGACGTGACGGAGGGGGCGAACGCCGGCGGATCGACTCGCTCAAAGCCGCAGCTCTCAGTGCGGCTCGAACCGGCCGTCGCGGGCGAGGTTGGAGAACTTGGTCAGGTCGGCGTTGAAGTGCAGCTTCACCGTGCCGATGGGACCGTGCCGCTGCTTGCCGATGATGACTTCGGCGAGGTTGTGGATCCGATCCATATCCTCCTGCCAGGCCAGGTGTTCGGGCGAGCCTTCACGCGGCTCGGCGCGACCTTTGTAGTAGGCCTCGCGGTAGATGAACATGACCACGTCGGCGTCCTGCTCGATCGAGCCGGATTCCCGCAGGTCGGACAGTTGAGGGCGTTTGTCTTCGCGTTGCTCCACCTGCCGGCTGAGCTGGGCCAGGGCGATGACCGGGACCGACAATTCCTTGGCCAGAGACTTCAGGCCCTGGGTGATCATGCTGACTTCCTGCACGCGATTGTCCACGCGGCTGCCTTCGCCGGCGGTGACCAGCTGCAGATAGTCGACCACGATCAGGTCCAGGCCCGCTTGCCGCTTCAGCCGCCGCGCCCGGGCGGTGAGCTTGGAGATCGAGATGCCGCCGGTGGCGTCGATGAACAGCGGCGCGGACTGGATATCCATGGCCGCGTCTCGCACCCGGCCAAACTCCGAAGCGTCGATCTCCCCCTTGCGCAACCGGTCCGAGGAGACGCCGGAGACATCCGCCAGCAGACGCATGGCCAGCTGTTCGGCCGACATTTCCAGGGAGAAGAAGGCGACGACGCCGCCGTTGACCGTCTTCTTGGTCCCGTCCGGCTGTGGCTCCCAGGCATAGTTCTTGGCGACATTGAAGGCGATATTGGTCGCCAGCGCCGTCTTGCCCATGGACGGCCGGGCGGCGAGGATAATCAGGTCGGAGCCGTGCAGGCCGCCGATCTTCTGATCCAGGTCGATGAGGCCGGTGGAGACGCCGGAAAGGCCGCCGTCGCGGCCAAAGGCCTCGGCCGCCATCTCCACCGCGCCGCGCAGGGCCATGTCGAAGGTCATCAGGCCGGAGGTGGGCGCGCCGGATTCGGCCAGGGCGTAGAGCTGCTGTTCCGCCGACTCGATCTGGTCGCGGGCGGTCTTTTCCGGATCGCTCTGGTTGGCGCCGACGGTGATATCGCCGCCGATGCGGATCAGTTCGCGGCGCAGCGACAGCTCATAGACCAGCCGGGCGAAGTCCGGCGCATTGGCGGCGGGGGGCGCGCGGTCGACCAGGTCGGCCAGATAGCGCAGGCCGCCCAGTTCCTCGAACGCGGGATCGCGCTTGAACTGCTCGGCCAGGACGATGGGCTCGGCCAACTGGCCCTTGCGGATATGGATCTCCATCGCCGCGAACAGGCGGGCGTGGAAGGGCTCATAGAAGTGTCTTGCCGTGAGCTGGTCGCTCAACCGCTCGTAGGCGGCGTTGTCGAACAGGATGGCGCCCAGCAGAGCCTGCTCGGCTTCGATGTTGTGAGGAATGTGCGCAACCGCGGAGTCCTCTTCGGGAAAGCGCAGATCGAGGGCGGGTACAACGGGCATGGGTTAACACTAGACTAATGACGCGTAGCCGGGGCTGCGGCGATTTGAGATTGCCCACAGTTCGCTGCAACCTGTGGACGGCTTTGCGCGGCGCACCATGGCGAGCGGGTCCGCACGCGGGCTTCGAAGGGCTCTGCCTGGAAAGGCGCAAACAGCAGACGGCAAAACGCCCCCACGCTTGTCGAAGCATGAGGGCGTATCACAGTCGTCCGATGGTTGGCGTGAGCCGACCGGTAAAGTCTTAGGCGAAGTCGCGATCGTCGCCGATCGAGCCTGCGCCGCCTTCGAGCATGTCGGCGGCGGCTTCGGCGTCCAGGCGCGCATCTTCCTCAAATTGCGAGGTGATGACGTTTTCACCGCGCTCTTGGCGTTCGGCTTCGTCCTGGCTGCGGGCGATGTTGATCTTGACGGTGACCGTCACCTCGGCGTGAAGCTTCAGCTTCACTTCGTGGACGCCCAGGGTCTTGATCGGCTTGTCGAGGTTGACCATCGCGCGATCGACCTTGCCGCCGGCGGCATTGACGATGTCGGCGACATCGCGACCGGTAACCGAGCCGTAGAGCTGGCCGGTTTCCCCAGCCTGACGGATCAGGATGTAGGAGGTGCCGTCCAGGCCTTCGCCGGCCTTGGAGGCGGCTTCACGGGCGTTGGCGTTGCGGTGTTCGATGTCGGCGCGTTGGCCTTCGAACACCTTCAGGTTGGCGGCGTTGGCGCGCAGGGCCTTGGAGCGGGGCAGCAGGAAGTTACGGGCGAACCCGTCCTTCACATTGACCACATCGCCCAGGACGCCGAGGCGTTCGACGCGTTCGAGCAGAATGACTTTCATGACCGCTGTCTCCTACTGGACGACGTAGGGGAGGAGAGCCAGGAAGCGGGCGCGCTTGATGGCCTTGGCCAGTTCGCGTTGCTTCTTGGCCGACACCGCGGTGATGCGCGAGGGCACGATCTTGCCGCGTTCGGAGACGTAGCGCTGCAGCAGCTTCACGTCCTTGTAGTCGATCTTCGGGGCGTTGGCGCCGGAGAACGGGCACACCTTGCGGCGACGGAAGAAGGGACGGCGAGCGCCGCCCGCGGCGGGAGCAGCCGGAGCGCCGGCGTCCGTGTCGGGGATGATGTCTGACATGGGTCTGCTCCTTAAACCGCTGCGTCTTCAAATTCGCGGCGCGGCGGACGGCTGTCGCCGTCACGATCGCCACGTTCGCGATCACGGTCGCGGCGGGCGAGAACCGGCGAAAGCTCCAGATCGAGCTCTTCGACGCGGATGGTCATATAGCGCAGCACGTCTTCATTGATGGACAGCTGGCGTTCCATTTCCTTCACCGCCGGCGCCGGGGCGTCGATGGCGAGCAGGGAATAGTGACCCTTGCGGTTCTTCTTGATGCGGTAGGTGAGGTTGCGAAGACCCCAGTATTCGATCTTGGCGATGTGACCGCCTTGTTCTTCGATCAGCGCTTTCAGTTGTTCGTTCAGCGCCTCGGCCTGTTGCGGGGAGATATCCTGCCGCGCAATGACCACGTGCTCGTAAAAAGCCATGCTTTCCTTCTTCCGCTTGGGGAAGGCGGCGCCAGCTCGCCGCGGAAGCGGGAGAGCAGACGATGGATCCTGCGCGGCGCTTTGGACCGAACGCCCAAAGACTAGAAAAGGGTTCCGCGCGGGACCGCCTTCCGAGAAGGGCGGGCTGATACGGGATTAGAGGGGGAAATGCAAGGGAAAGGGGCGCGGCGCGCGCCTCAGTCTGAAAACAGCCGATGCTAGGCGTTGGCCTTTTTCGAGCGGACCGAGATGGAGATGAGCCAAAACGCCCCCGTCAGCCCGGACGCTGCGGCCAACAAATAGTGGTTAGAGAAAACCAAGCGGCCGCAGCGATGAAATTCATCGCGAAGACGAACCACGAAATCAATCGGGAACCGGCCATGAGTGCCATAATAATCGCTTCCGGTCGCCGGCGCTATGCTTGCCAACCGGAATGGATTTCAAACTGAGACAACCACGGCCATGGCCCGCGCGGGCGCTCGGTCATATCACTACGGAAAGCTTGGCGTGGAGGTGGTGATGCGGGATGGGCTGGATCGGCGGTTGCTGCTGCGGACGGGTGCGGCGGCGGGCTTTCTGGCGACGCCGGCCATGGCGGTGCCCAACAATTCCGACTGGCATGCCCTTGCCGCCGACGTGAAAGCCGAGATGGCTTGGGCTTGGCGCCACTATAAAGACCGCGCCTGGGGGCATGACCAGATCAAGCCGGTGTCGGGCGGGCATGAGGAATTCTTCTTCCCTGATCATCCCCTGGGCCTGTCCATCGTCGAGGCGCTGGATACGCTCTGGGTGATGGGGCTGGACGCCGAGTTCGAGGACGGCGTGAACTGGGTGGTGAACACTCTGCGCTTCGACATCGATGGCGACATCCAGCTGTTCGAATGCTCGATCCGCATGGTCGGCGGGCTGCTCGCAGCGCACCATGCCTGCGGCGACAAGCGGCTACTGGATCTGGCGCACGACCTCTGCACCCGGCTCGCGCCCGCGTTCGAGAAGTCGCCCACCGGCATGCCGTTTCGGTTCGTGAACCTGAAGACTGGCGCGGTGCGCGATCCGATCAGCTTTCCCGCCGAAGTGGGCAGCTACCTGCCTGAGTGGGGAACCCTGGCCAAGCTGACGGGCGAAAAGCGGTTCTACGACCTGCCCAAGGCGGCGACCAAGGCGATGTACGACCGCCGCTCGAAGATCGATCTGCTGGCCGACAAGATCGATGTCCGCACCGGCCAGTGGCTAAGCCGTCAGGCTACCGTCGGGCCGCCCTCGGACAGCTATTACGAATACCTTTGGGATAGCTGGCAGCTGCACGGCGATGCGGACTGCAAGCGTTGGTACGACATGCTCACCGACGCGGCGCTGAAACATCAGCAGGTTATCGCGAACGGCCATGTGTGGTTTGCGCGGGTGGACTACGAGACCGGCGCGGTGCTGAACCACCACCAGACCGAACTCGACGCCTTCTACGGCGGCCTGCTCGGCCAGGGCGGTCATATGAAGGAGGGCAGGGCCTATACCCAATCCTGGGCGGCGGTGCAGGACCGGTTCGGCGTGATCCCCGAAGGCTTCGACTATGCGACCTTCCAGGCCACGGCGCCGTCGAACGCCCTGCGGCCCGAGCTGGCGGACTCGGCGCTGAATCTGTGGTTGCTGGACGGGGACCCGCTGTGGCGGCGCATCTGCCGGACGCATTTCGAGACCATGAAGCGGACCAGCAAGACGGCTTACGGCTATTCCGGGATCACCGACGTCACCAGGAGCCCGATGACCCTGGACGATTCCTGCCCCGGCTACTGGTGGGCCGAGCAGATGAAATACTACTACCTGATCTTCTCCGACACGCCCCGGTTCGACTACCGGACCAACTACCTGTCGACGGAGGGCAAGGTATTGCAGGGGTTCAAGAGGCTATGAAGACGCCGCGCCGACCATCAAAGGCAAAGGTCACTCCCCAGGGAGTCGGCGAATCTCTCGACCGCAATGCCAAGCTCGACGCGGCATTCGGGCTTTGGCGCGATCAGGCGGTGGATGGCCTCAACTATCAACGTAAGGTGCGCGGGGAATGGCTGGGGCGCTCGTCAACGCCAAAATCCTGATATTTATCGTCAAGCTAGACGCAATCATACGTTCAGCTTTTCAGCGACTTTGACATGTGCACGACCACGGCGTGAGGCAGCGCCTCTTCCCGGTCGATCCGGTATCCCAGCCTGGCGTAGAGTCGGATGTTCGGCTCGAACAGCCGGTTGGTATAGAGGCGCGTGCCGGTCAGGCTTGCCTGATTGGCCAGGTCCTCGGCCAGCTTGAGCAGTCGCACGCCGAAGCCGCGGCCCTGGAAGTCGGGGTGGACGGCGACGTTGACGATGAGCAGCTGGTCAGCTTCCGGCGTGGTCTCGATCAGGGCGGCCAGGGCCTCGCCCGCGTAGAGAAGGTCGAAGCGGTGCGCCCGTAACGCCTGCGCATAGTCCACCGTCATCGGCAGCGGCAGGCGGCCGGCGACCTCGACCCATTTGGCGTAGGCCGCATGGGTCAGGGCGTGGATCGCACCAGCGTCAGTGTCATTCGCCGGCCTTATCGAGACGGGGTCGTCCATTGTTCTGGAGCCGGCGCAAAAACGCCCTCGTCCGGACCAGGAACGAGGGCGATTGGGTTCAGGGCGAAGCCGCTATTGTGGGTGCGACGCCCGCCAGGCCTTCAGGGCGTCCATGGTGGTCGACACGTGGGCGTCGGGCTTCAGGGCCGAATAGGCGACCAGCACCTTGTGATCGGGCGTGATCACATAGGAGGTGCGGTCCGACCAGCCTGGACGCACGGCCAGGGTGGCGTCGTAGCTTTTCGAGATTTTCAGATCCGGGTCGGCCGCCACCGGGAATTTGGAGCGGCATTCGCTGACCGAGAATTCCTTCAGCCGGTCGACATTGCCGTTGGTGACCCCGATCACGGTGGCGCCGAGCGCCTTATACTGCTCTGTCGCGTCGGCGAACTCATGCGCCTCGACCGTGCAACCCGGCGTGAAGGCGGCCGGGAAGAAATAGAGCACCACCGGACCCTTCTTGAGCTCCTTATCCAGGTCGTAGGGGTAGGCGGCGCCGGCCATGGTGGCTTCGGTGGAAAATTCCGGCGCCATGGCGCCAACCGGCAGCGCGGCCAGGGCAGGGGCGGCGAACAGACTCCCCGCCGCAAACAGGGGGGCGAGGGCGAGCAGGGTCTTCTTCATGGCGTTCCTCCAACGGGCTTTGCCGAACAGTATCCCATAGTCGTGCGTTAGGAGCGATAAGTTGCGCCGCTTGCCGCACGCGCTGCTTTCCCCTAACCCTCGCCCACCTTTTTTGGCGGCAGGGAGGCCGTCCCACATGACTCTCGCCTTCATTTTTCCAGGACAAGGCAGCCAGGCCATCGGCATGGGCGCCGAGTTGGCCGACGCCTTCGCCTCGGCTCGCGCGGTGTTCGAGGAAGTCGATGAGGCGCTGAAACAGAAGCTGTCCAAGCTGATGCGTGAGGGGCCGGAAGGCGACCTGACCCTGACCGAAAACGCCCAGCCAGCGCTGATGGCCGTCAGCCTGGCGGTGATGCGGACCCTGGAGCAGGAGTTCGGCGTCGCCGTGGATCGCGCCGCCTTTGTGGCCGGCCACAGCCTGGGCGAATATTCCGCCCTGTGCGCGTCCGGCGCCATCACCCTCGCCGACACCGCGCGCCTGTTGAAGCTGCGCGGCCAGGCCATGCAGCGCGCCGTGCCGGTAGGCGAGGGCGCCATGGCCTCGCTGATCGGCCCCAAGTCTGATGTCGCCCTGGCTGAGGCCGCCGCGGCCGCCGGCTCCGAAGTCGGCGTCTGCGTGGTCGCCAACGACAACAATACCGGCAATGTGGTGATCTCCGGCGCCAAGGCGGCGGTGGACAAGGCCATCGAGAAGGCCAAGGAACTGGGCGCGCGGGCGATCCCGCTGAATGTCTCCGCCCCATTCCATTGCCCCTTGATGCAGCCGGCGGCCGATGAAATGGCCGAAGCCCTGGCCAAGGCGACGATCGTCTCGCCCCGGGCGCCGCTGGTGGCCAATGTCACCGCGCGGCCCGTGCATGACCCGGACGTGATCCGGGGTCTGCTGGTCGATCAGGTCACCGGCCGGGTCCGCTGGCGCGAAAGCATGGAGTGGCTGGTCGGCGAGGGCGGTGTCACCCGTTTCGCCGAGATCGGCGCGGGCAAGGTGCTGACCGGCATGGCCAAGCGCATTGCTCCCGACGCCGAAGCCGGCGCCGTGGGAACGCCCGCCGAGCTGGAAGCCTTCGCCGCGTCGCTGTGAAGTGCGTCCTTCGAGGCTCGCTTCGCTCGCACCTCAGGATGAGGAAGAGCGTTATATGACAAATCAATCCTCATGCTGAGGCGCCCGCGCAGCGGGCCTCGAAGCACGCATCGAAGGTAAAGAGCCATGATGTTCGATCTCACCGGTCAAACGGCGCTGGTCACCGGCGCCAGCGGCGGCATCGGCGGGGCGATCGCTCGCGCCCTGCACGCCCAGGGCGCGCATGTGGTCCTGTCAGGCACCCGGGCCGAAGCTCTGAGCGCCCTCGGCGATGAGCTGAAGGAGCGGGTATCCGAAGCGCCCTGCAATCTGTCCGATCCCGTGGCGGTCGATGGCCTGATCGCCCAGGCGGAAGCGGCCTGTGGCGGGCCGATCGACGTTCTGGTCGCCAATGCCGGCGTCACCCGCGACGGCCTGCTGATGCGGATGAAGGACGAGGACTGGGACACGGTCCTGAAGGTCAATCTGGAAGCCTATTTCCGCCTGTCCCGCGCGGCGATGCGCAGCATGATGAAGCGCCGGTTCGGGCGAATCATCGGCATCACCTCGGTGGTCGGCGTGACCGGAAATCCGGGCCAGACCAACTATGCCGCGTCCAAGGCCGGCATGATCGGCTTCTCCAAATCCCTGGCTCAGGAAGTCGCCAGCCGTAACATCACCGTCAATTGCATCGCGCCGGGCTTCATCGAGAGCCCGATGACCGACGCCCTCAATGATCAGCAAAAACAGAGCATTTTGGGCAGGATTCCCGCCGCCCGGTTGGGAACCGGGTCGGAAGTCGCCGCCGCCTGCGTCTATCTGGCCTCCAACGAGGCCGCCTACGTCACCGGCCAGACCTTGCATGTGAATGGCGGGATGGCCATGCTCTAGCCAAGCCTTGCGCCCCGCTAGTCGGGCCAAAAGGAACGTGCTAGGCGGAACGCGAAAGTTCGATGCAGCTCGCGCCGGCTTTGTGGTTTCATTTCCTGACTCCGGCGGTTTACGCCTCGGAACAACAAAAAAAGGATTTAGCGTATGTCCGACACCCTCGAACGCGTCCGTAAGATCGTGATCGAGCATCTGGACGCCGATCCGGAGAAGGTCACGGAAAAGGCCTCCTTCATCGACGATCTGGGCGCCGACAGCCTCGACAATGTCGAGCTCGTGATGGCTTTCGAAGAAGAGTTCGACATTGAAATCCCCGACGACGCCGCTGAACATATTCAGACGGTCGGCGACGCGGTGAAGTTCATCGACGAAAAGCTGGGCGCCTAGCGCTCGGCTCGCCAGTCTACTGGCCTGAATGAGCCGTCGGGCCGCGTGCAAAATCGCGGCCGGCGGCTTATGCTTTTTCCGAAAAGTGTGGAGTCCTAGATATGCGTCGAGTCGTCGTCACCGGACTGGGGATGGTTACGCCGCTGGGTTGGGGCGTTGACACCACCTGGAAAGCGCTGCTGGCCGGCAAGTCCGGCGCGGGTCGCATCACCACTTTCGATCCCACCGATTACGCCTGCCAGATCGCCTGCGAGGTGCCTCGCGTCGATGGCCGTGGCGGCGGCGGCCCCGATATCGCCGGGTCCTTCGATCCCGACCAGGTCATGTCCTCCAAGGAACAGCGCCGGGTCGACGACTTCATCCTCTACGCCATGGCGGCCGCCGACGAGGCGGTGAAGGACGCGGGCTGGACGCCCGAGGATGAGCACGAACGTGAACGCACGGGCGTCATCATCGGCTCCGGCATTGGCGGTCTCAACGCCATCGCCGACACCGCCATCGAGCTGCATGAAAAGGGCCCGCGCCGGGTCAGCCCCTTCTTCATTCCCTCGGCCCTGATCAATCTGGCCTCGGGCCAGGTGTCGATCCGCTATGGCTTCAAGGGCCCGAACCACGCCGTGGTCACCGCTTGCGCCACCGGCGCTCACGCGGTTGGCGACGCCTCGCGACTGATCATGTTCGGCGACGCCGATGTGATGATCGCCGGCGGCGCGGAAGCGGCGATCTGCAAACTTGGCATCGCTGGCTTCATCGCCTGCCGCGCCATGTCGACCAATTTCAACGCCACCCCGGAAAAGGGCTCGCGTCCCTATGACAAGGACCGCGACGGTTTCGTCATGGGCGAGGGCGGCGGCTGCCTGGTGCTGGAAGAATACGAACACGCCAAGGCGCGCGGCGCGAAAATCTATGCCGAGGTGATGGGCTATGGCCTCGCCGGCGACGCCTATCACATCACCGCCCCGGCCTCGGATGGCGACGGCGGCTTCCGGGCCATGAAGGCGGCCATCGGCCACGCCGGCATCGACCCGTCGCAGATCGACTACATCAACGCCCACGGCACCTCGACGCCCCTCGGCGACGAGATCGAACTGGGCGCGGTGGAGCGGATGCTGGGCAATGCGGCTGGCAAGGCGACCATGTCGTCGACCAAGTCCTCGATCGGCCACCTGCTCGGCGCGGCCGGCGCGGTGGAGGCGATCTTCACGGTTCTCGCCCTGCGCGATCAAATCGCGCCGCCGACGATCAATCTGGACAATCCCTCCGTCGCGACGCCCATTGACCTGGTCGCCAACAAGGCCAAGCCGATGTCGATCGAATATGCTCTGTCCAACAGCTTCGGGTTCGGGGGCACCAACGCCTCCCTGGTCCTGAAGAAGGCGCCGTGACCGGAGGCGATCCGCAAAACCGCATGGCGGGGTCGGGGGACCTGCCGCTCTGGCGCCGCATGACGATCATGGGCGGCAGCGCGTTCGCCACCCTAAGCCTTCTGTTCATGCTCGCGGTGGTGGGCTTTCTTTGGCTCTATCAGGGCGCGGGGCCTGTGGCGCGTCACGGCGGCTCGACCACGGTGATCTTGAAGCCGGGTTCGGGCGTCCCCGAGATCGCCTCGGAACTGGCGCGCGACGGCGTGATCCGATCCTCCACCGTCTTCATCGTCGCCGCCAAGGTGGGCGGCGCTGGCAAGCGGCTGAAGGCCGGCGAGTATGAATTCCCGAACCGCGCCTCGATGGCCCTGGTGATGGAGAAGATCCGCAAGGGCGACATCGTCCGTCACTGGGTCACCATCCCCGAGGGGTTCACCTCGGAGGAAGCCGTCGAAGTCCTCACCAACAGCGACGTGCTGGTCGGCGCGGCCCCGGTGCCTGCGGAAGGCTCCCTGCTGCCCGAGACCTATGAAGTGCGGCGCGGCGACGATCGGGCGGCGGTGCTGCAGCGGATGATGGACGCCCGCGACAACCTGCTGAAGGCCCTGTGGGCGCAACGCCGCGCCGACCTGCCGTTCCAAAGTCCGGAGCAGGCCATGACTCTGGCGTCCATCGTCGAGAAGGAAACCGGCCTGGCCAGCGAGCGTCCGCGCGTGGCGGCGGTGTTCATCAACCGGCTCGAAAAGGGCATCCGCCTGCAGACCGATCCGACCGTCATCTATGGCCTGACCCAGGGGCGTCCGTTGGGACGAGGCTTGCGCGAGTCCGAGCTTCTGCAACCGACGCCCTACAACACCTATGTCATCAACGGCCTGCCGCCGACGCCGATCTGCAATCCCGGCCGCGCCGCCATCGCCGCCGTGCTGGATCCGCCGCGCACCAGCGAACTCTATTTCGTCGCCAGCGGGACCGGCGGACACATCTTTTCCTCCACGCTGGAGCAGCACAACCTGAACGTCGCCCACTACCGCCAGGTCGAACGTCAGGCCAGGCTGGCGGGGCCGAACTGATATGGCGCTCTCCGGAATGACCGGTTTTGCCAGGGCCGACGGCGCCCTTGGCGCCTGGACCTGGGCGGTGGAAGCACGGTCGGTGAATGGACGCGGCCTGGAGACGCGCTTTCGCGGACCGCCAGGGTTCGACACCCTGGACCGCCTCGCCCGCGAAGGCGCCCAGAGCCGCTTTCAGCGCGGCCAGATCGGCCTGACGCTACAGGCCAAACGGGCCGAGGGCGCCGGCGCGGTGCGGGTGAATACCGAACAGCTGGACCGCTATCTCGATCTCGCCAATGCCTATGCCGCCAAGGGCCGCGCGGCGCCGCCGTCTATCGAAGCCTTCCTGGCCCTGCGTGGCGTGCTGGAGACAGCCGACGACGCCGACGAGCCGGAGGCCCGCGCCGCCGTCGAAACAGCCATGGCGGCCTCCATCGCCGAAGCTCTCGACGGCCTGAAGGTCTCGCGATTGGCTGAGGGCGCCGCCCTGCTGCCAGTCCTGTCCGGCCTGATCGATAAGGTCGAGACGCTGACCAATTCCGCCGAGACCGAGGCCGCCACGCTGCCCGCGGTGCTCAAAGAGCGGTTCGAGAAGCGGATGATCGAACTGCTTGGGGACCGCGCCGGGCTGGAAGAGCGGATCGTGCAGGAGGCCGCGGTCATGGCGACGCGGGCGGATGTCCGCGAGGAACTCGACCGGCTGCAAAGCCACGTCGCCGCCGCGCGGACCCTGCTGGCCGGCGCGGAGGCGTCGAGCGGCCGGCGGTTGGATTTTCTTACCCAGGAATTCATGCGCGAAGCCAACACCCTGTGCTCCAAATCGGCGACCACGGCCTTGACCGCGATCGGCCTGGAGCTGAAAGCCACTATCGATCAGTTCCGCGAGCAGGTGCAGAATGTCGAGTGAGGCGCGAGGAGCTCGGCGCGGCCTGCTGCTGGTGATCTCCAGCCCGTCCGGCGCTGGCAAGACCTCCCTGTCCCGGCGGCTGGTGGCCGATCATCCCGATCTCGCCCTGTCGGTCTCCGCCACCACGCGCGGTCCGCGCCCGGGTGAGCAGGACGGACGCGAATATCATTTCGTCACGCCCGACGCCTTCGCCGGCCTGGTCAAGGACGACGCCTTCCTGGAGTGGGCCGAGGTGCACGAGCACCGCTACGGTAGCCCCAAGGCGCCGGTGATGGCGGCCGTTGAGGCTGGCCAGGATGTGTTGTTCGATATCGACTGGCAGGGCGCCATGAGCATCGCCGCCTCCGCGCCGGAGGATGTGGTGCGGGTGTTTATCCTGCCCCCGACCATGGCGGACTTGAGCCGCCGCCTGCACGCCCGCGCCCAGGACGCCGAGGACGTGATCCAGCGCCGCCTGGGCCGCGCCTATGGCGAGATAAGGATGTGGGGCGAGTACGACTACGTCCTCCTCAATGAGGATTTCGACCTGGCCTACGCCGAACTCGCCCACATCTATCATGCCGAACGCCTGAAACGGGCGCGCAACCCGTGGCTGAAGGGGTTCGTGCAGAGCCTGTTGGACGAGACGCTTTAGGGGCCCCCAAGCCGTCTTGACCCGGCGCCGTTGCGTCACCGTGGCGCCGGCGGGCCGACTGGCTTAGCGTGGCTCAACCAAGCCGTCAGGGAGGACGCCCCGTGCAGGACCGGATCACCGTAGACATCCAGAACGGCGTCGCTGACGTTCGCCTGGTGCGTGTCGACAAGATGAACGCCTTGGACGACAAGATGTTTTCCGCGCTCATCCAGAACGGCGAACGCCTGAAGGCCGAAGCCGGCCTGCGCGCCGTCGTCCTGTCCGGCGAGGGGCGAGCCTTCTGCGCCGGTCTCGATACGGGCAATTTCAACGCCATGGCTTCGGGCGCGCGCGAGCCGGGGCAGTCGTCGGCGGGCGGCTCGCTGCTCACCCCCGCCCGGACGCCGGGCGGCGCCAACCGCGCCCAGCAGGCGGTGATGGTCTGGCGGGAAATCCCGGTTCCAGTAATCGCGGCCGTCCACGGCGTCGCCTTCGGCGGCGGCTTCCAGGTCGCGCTCGGCGCCGACATGCGGTTCGTGACGCCCGACGCCAAGCTATCGGTGATGGAGATCAAATGGGGCCTGGTGCCCGATATGGCCGGCATGGTGCTGATGCAGGGCCTGGTGCGCGACGACATCGCCCGCGACCTGATCTTCAGCGGCCGCCAGTTCACCGGCGAGGAGGCTCTGGGCCTGGGTCTGGCGACCCGTGTCTGCGCTGATCCGCGAGCGGAGGCGCTGGCCTATGCGGCTGAGGTCGCCGCCAGAAACCCCCACGCCATCCGGGCCGCCAAGCGCCTGATCGAGGTGGCGAACCAGGGTGACCAATACGCGACCCTGCTCGCCGAAAGCCATGAGCAGGCGGCTCTGATCGGCACGCCAAATCAGGTCGAAGCCATCATGTCCAACATGCAGCGCCGCCCGCCGGCCTTCGCGGACGTGTAGGTCTCGGGGGAACAGGACGCCGCGGCGACTCCAATCGCCGCGCCGATTTTCTTGCGCCCACCGGTCTGCCGGCCCGCCTTTTGCTCTCACCGATCGCGGCTCGGTAAACGAGCGGTAAACGAGGGCGGCGAGGCGCGGCGATGTTTCATTGTGGCTCTATCAGCGACGCGGCGAAGGCCTCGCCCGTCTCGAAATCATGCCCGTCCAGCGCGCGGGATCTGCACGGATGATGTCGTTAGCGGCAGGCGACGAACGGCCTCATCTCCTCATCAAGCGGCAAAAGGGGGGATTGGTCGCCATCGCCCGTGGCCGCCGCCGAGCTTGGCGGATCGTCGCCGAGGGCATGGCGATGACGGGGGTATCCTGCGCCATCCTGGCTTGTGGCTGCGAGGTCGGGTTCTATTCCAATCAGAGGACGTTTGACGCCCAAAGCGAGCGCTTTGCCGAGGCCACGATCATCGAAGGACAGCGTCCGGCCGGACTGATCGGCGTTCCGAAGGGATGTTTCGGCCATGCGCGGCTTGAGCTGTTCAATCCCACCGGCTTCGTCTTCGCAAACTACGTCTGCGAGGTGGAAGCCAAGAGCGGCCTTATCGCCGCCAACCTCGGTATGCGTCGCGATCCAGACACCTGGAGGATGACCGGTCTCTATGTCGATGAGCCGACCCGATCTCAGCGCGCGGTGCAGGCAGGTCGGCTTCTGGTTCCTGCTCATCCTGGCGGTAATGTTTCTGCCCGCGCTCAGTTCGCCGATGGCCTTCACTCTCAATCCGATCTTGAGCGCGACTGGCGAGAGACGGCCGACCGGATGAAGGGCGCTATCGCAGCCGGCGCGGCGCTCGACACAGCGATTGGCGCCAGCTGACGCAGGATGGCGGCCCAAGCTGAAGCGAGCCTTGGTGCGGTGGCGATCTTGCCGCCTGGTCTTTTGGCTTACGGCGCTACCGCCCTGTCGGCCGGTCCGGCAGGACCTTGTCGGTGTAGGTCTCGATTACATAGCTGAAGGGCTCGCCGGCCGCCGTCAGCACCGCGCGGTGCTGGATGACCTGGTGCGGCACGGTCATATCTTCCGCGCGCGCGGGCGGCGGCGACAGGTCCCAACCGGCGGGCAGGGGTTCGAACAGCAGCTGTGCGGATAGGGTGCGGCGCTGGAAGTTCAGGTTTTTCACCGCGGCGCCGAAGGGCGTGTTGGTGGTGTCCAGCGTGCGGTTCATGTCGGGCGTCAACTTGCTGGGCAGGTACCAGTTGTCCGCCTCGGACAGCACCCTGTCGCCGCAAGCCAGCTTCACTCGGCGATGCCGTATGGGGGTATCGGGCCCAGCTTTCAGCGCCTGCAGCACCAGGGCGTCAGCGGGCACATCGCCCGGAACCTGCAAGGCGACGATCTTGGCCAGAGGCGCCAGCTGATGATCGCCGCACCAGCGGGTGAGGGTGGCCGTGGCGCTGTCGTGGCTGAGCAGATCCGCATTCAGGGACTGAAGCAGGGCGACGGCCTCGAGGCGAGAGACGAAGTCTCCCGGCCACACGGTCTGGGCGCGCGCGGCGCCCGCAAGTATGCTCAGGCCGGCGGCGACCGTCACGGCGTTCCGGCGAAACCCGCGGCGAAGATCAGGACGCATTCAGCAGCTCTTCGGCAAGACGCAGGAAGCCGGCGACCGGCACGGTTTCGGCTCGCTGATTAGAGTCTAGTCCCGCGGCGATGCAGAGGCTATCGCCGCCAACCGTCTTCAGGCTCGACCGCAGCATCTTGCGCCGCTGTCCGAACGCGGCCGCCGTCACGCGCTCCAAGGCGGCGATCAGGGCGGCGGGTGGTGGAGCGGGCAGGGGATCGAGGCGCACGACCGCGGAGTCCACCTTGGGCGGTGGCGTGAAGGCGCGGGCGGGCAGGTCCATGACCAGCCGAGCCGCCGAAGTCGCCTGGGTGATGACCGACAAGCGGCCGTAGGCGTCGGCGCCCGCGGGAGCGACCAGCCGCTGCGCGACCTCTTTTTGGAACATCAGCGTCAGGCTTTGCGGCCGCCAGTCGCCGGTCAGCCATTTCACGAGCAAGGGCGTGCCGACATTGTAAGGCAGGTTGGAGACGACCGTGGCGAGATCGCCGCCGGCATGCTCGGCCAACAGGGCCGCTTCGTTCGCGGCCAGGGCGTCGGCGCGCACCAAGGTCAGCCGGCCAGGGGCGGCGTCGGCCAGCTCCGCCAACAGCGGCATAAACCGCTCATCCTTCTCGATGGCGATGACCCGGGCGCCGGCTTCCAACAGGGCGCGAGTCAGGCCGCCGGGGCCAGGGCCGACTTCGATCACGGTTTGGCTATCGAGCGGTCCCGCCAGCCTGGCGATCTTGCGGGTGACATTCAGGTCGAGCAAGAAGTGCTGGCCAAAGCTTTTGCGGGCGATCAGGCCGTGGCTTTCCAGGCTTTCCCGTAGCGGCGGGAGGTCCGCCCAGTTCACGCGAGCGGCCTCACGCGGCGCGGCTCAGGTCCAGGCGGCGCTCGGCGATCTCGGCGGCCGTCTTCACCGCCGCGATCAGGCTGTCGGCCCGCGCCAATCCCCGGCCGGCGATGTCATACCCGACGCCATGGTCGGGCGAGGTGCGCACGATAGGCAGCCCCAGGGTGATGTTCACGCCACTCCAGAAGTCGAGCATCTTGACCGGGATCAGCGCCTGGTCGTGGTACATGCAGATCACCGCATCATACTTGGCCCGGGCCTCGGGATGGAACAGGGTGTCCGAGGGGGCCGGATCGCCGCAGGCGACGCCCAGATCGCGCAGGCTGCGAGCGGCCGGGCGCAGGATTTCGATTTCCTCGCGGCCTAGCGCGCCGTCTTCCCCGGCGTGCGGGTTCAGCGCCGCCATGGCGATACGGGGGCGGCCCACGCCAAAGTCTCGCGTAAGGGCCTGGGCGGTGACCAGCCCCACATTGACCACGGTCTGAATGGTCAGGGCGCTGGAGACCTCGGCCAGGGGCTTGTGGATCGTCACGAGGCTGGTGCGAAGGTCGCCCGCCGCCAACATCATTACCGGACCCCGCGCGCCGTCGTGATTGGCGGCGGCCGTCAGGTCGGCGAGGAATTCGGTATGGCCCGGAAAGGGAAAACCGGCGGCATAGAGGGGCGCCTTGGCGATGGGGGCGGTGACCACGCCGGAGACCTCGCCGGACAGGGCCAGACCCGCCGCGGTCTCGATCCAGCGGATGATGGCGCCGGCATGCGCAGGGTCGGCCTTGCCGGAGACGACCGGCGCGGGCAGGGGAATGTCCAGCACGGGGATGGCCCGCGGGAAGACCGCGGCGGCTTCGCCAGGACCGGTGACCCGCTCGAGAATCGAGGCGCCGTCCGGAGAGGCGGCGCCGAGCATCTCGATGTCGCCGATCACCATGAAAGCCGGGCCGGAAGCCCGCAAAGCGCGCCAGGCCTTCACGGTGATTTCCGGGCCGATCCCGGCGGGATCGCCCAGGGTGAGGGCGAGGGGCCTGATCGTCACCGCGTCTCTATGGTCGCCGAACTCCGCAGGTCGCGGAGGTAGCGCTTGGAAATCATCGACAGCTGTTGGTCTTCGATGCGCGATTCGATCTCATCACGAGAGGGCATGGTCAGCCCGCTTTGGTGCTTGCCGCACAGGATGATCAGATGCAGCCCGGCGCCGGTGCGCACGGGATCGCTGACCTCGTCGACCTTCAGCGGCTTGATCGCTTCCTGGAACGAGGGCGCGAGATCCTTCACGTCAGCCTGACCCAGGTCGCCGGCGACGACGCCGTCGATCTTGGCCGCATCCGCTTCGACCGAGGCGCAGCCGGTGATCTGGCTTTTCAGCTTCATCAGCTTGGCCTGGGCGGCGTCGACCTGGGCGGCCGATGCGTCCGTGGGCAGGCTGATCGCCGCCTGTTTCAGTTGCACGACCACCGAATCCGATCCCGCTCGCTTGTCGCGCACCAGGATGATGTAGACGCCGTCATGGGTGACGATCGGCGCCGAAAGCTGGCCGACGCGGATCTGGGTGATGGCGTCACGCACCTCGGGCGCAAGCTCGGACTCGCTTTCCCAACCGGCGTCGCCGCCATTGGCCGCCGTTGGGGCGGACGAGAATTGACGCGCGACCGCGGCGAACGGCGCACCCTGCTGCATCTGGGTGATCAGCTGTTTGGCGCCGTCCGTGGCCGGACCAATGCCGCCGGCGCGGGTGGAGTCGATGAAGATCTCGCTGACTTGATATTGCGGCTTCGAGGCCTCGGCCTCCAGGGCGCGGATTACCGCATTCACCTGATCCTGGCCGATCTTCATGCGGGAGCCGCCGTACCGCCCCTGGATCCAACGCTGCCAGCTCATCTCGGCTCTGATCTGCTCACGCAGGGTGTCGGCCCCGACACCGACCTTGGACAGCGCTTCCAAGAGCTGGTCGGCGGTCATCCGATTGCCCTGCGCCATGCGGGCGATCTCGTGATTGACGTCATCGTCCGTCGCGAGAATTTCGAACTTTTGTTCTTTTTCTTCGCGCTTTATCTCCTGAACCTCAATCCGTTCATCAATAAGCGCGCGCAAGGCTTCCTGCTGCACCTGAGGGATGTTTTCCGGCGTCGGCCGCACCCCGGCGGTGACCATCAAGTACAGGACGCGCTGCCGCAGATCGTAGGTCGAGATGACATTGTCATTGACGATCGCAACCACGCCCTCGCTCAGGCCGTTCTCAGCCGGCGCGGGGGCGGCTGGAACCAGGGATGGGTCGGTCTGGGCGCGCACCGACGGGCTCGCCATAAACACGGCTATTGCCGCCGTGGTGGCGAACATCGCCACGGTTCGTTTCATCCGCTTAGTCAACGACGCGTCACCCTTCTCCATTACGCGAAGCGATGGCCTCAGCGAAAATCGGGATCGTTGTATCCCTGCCCGTTCAATGTGGCGAGCTTTAGGCGCAGAAATACTGCGTTAGACGCTCCCAGTTGACCTTCCGTGGTGTCCTGTCGCTGCCAAACGACCTCCACGCGTATGCAGTCATCTTTGTAAATCACGCCGAGTTCGCCCAGTCGCCAAGCCTCCTCCTGCAGATCGCGAATCCCCACGACGCTGAAGCCCCAGTGCTCAGTGACGAAGAAGTCGCCGGCGGCTTCTATGTTGGCGACCCGCCCGGTCGGCTGGGTATTGTCGGTCGCGTACCGCAGATATCCCTGGAAGCGGTCGTAGGCGAAGTCGGCGCCCACCTCCTGGGTTTCGGCGCTGCCGTGGTCGTCGAGCAGGGCGCGGCCATAGAGGGAGACGCCGGCCACTGGCGTCGCATCGCCGGCCAGCACCCAGTCGGAAGCGCGGCCGTTCAGGCCGGTGTTCTGCGGGTAGATGTTGGTGTCATCGGCGCGGAAGGCGCGGCCGATCAGGATGCGGGCGCTTTCGCCATCGCCCCAATCGAAGGTCGCTCGGCCCGCCACGTTCAGTCGCGCGCCGCCGTCATAGAGGTCGTATCCGTCGAACCGGTCCGCGGAGAACAGGTTGGTCTCATCGAAGGTGAAGACCTGGCTGTCTTCATTTGGAATGTTGGGGTTGAGCTTGGCGTCAGGCGCCAGGACCACCTGAGCAATTGGCTCAAGAACCGTGGTCAAGCCATTGGAACTTCGCTGAATTAGCGGCCAGTTCAGGTCGATGCCAACGTCGCCGTGGGCGCGGTCGTAGACGTGATTGCCGGTGTCGGTGTTGGACTCGTCGGAGATGTCATAGACGTCGCCGCCCACATCGATGAACGGCTGCAGCCGCAGGCCGTTGCCCAGCGTATAGGTCGACATCCAGTTGGCCTCGGCCGTGGCGCGGTGATCGTTCAGGCCGGGCTCCAGCGGGTCCACGTCCGACTGGCTTGATTCCAGCACGACGCCGCTGCCGGTGATCCGCAACCGGCCGCCAAGGATGTCCTGACTGGGTTCGTAGCGGGCTTCGACGAGCGGCGCGACCAGGGGATAGGTGCGGTTTAGGTCGGTCGAGGCTAGGCCCTGGAAGCTGAGCGCCGTGATCGAGAAGTAGGAGCCGGCGTCCTGGCGGTTCACATAGAGTTGCGAGGTCAGCTCCTGGCTGGCCTGGGCAATCTCGCCCGCGTTATGTGAATCGGCCGTAATATCATATTTATCAAATAGATATCGATCGGACGTGCGGTCCAGTGTGAAGCCCCACGACCAGTTCTTGTCGAGGTTGAACGCCCCATTGGCGAGGATGTAGGAGCGTGACGTCATGTCCCCGAACAGGGCGCCGTCGCCGGTAAAATCCTTTTCGTAGGTGTAACCGGCGCGGATATCGATCTGGCCGGAATAGAACCGTTCCCGATAGTCCAGGTTCAGGAACGGGTTCACCTTGCTGTTGATCTGCGGGGTGATCTGCAGGTCGGAGGACGCCGACAGCACCTGATAGTAGGTCTGCTGGTAGGACGCGCCCCGCTTGCTGGTGACCGCCGGCTGCGGCATCAGCAGGCCCGACGTTCGCGGCGAGCCCGGGTCCGGGCTCCAGAACACCGGCGCGTAGAAGACCGGGATGTCCTTAATCCGGATCACCGCGTTGCGGTAATAGATCACGTGCTTGGCGCGATCCTCGATGATCTTTGACGCGGCGATCGACCAGGTCGGGCTCTTCGGCGAGCCATTGGCCGCGCAGATGTCGCAGGGGGTGAAGACGGCCCGGTTCAGCTCGTTCACCTGCTCGCTGCGACGGATCGCAACGTCGGCGGCGAACTTCATGTTATCTTGCATAAGCGTTGAAAAACCACGCGCAAATCCCGCGCGCATCTTGTCATCCAACACTATGTGGTCGGCGAATTGCACCGTGCCGTCGAGGTTGACGATCTGGGCATGGCCGTCTGCGGTGACCGCGCCGGTGCCGACATTGTAGACGACCTTGTCCGCCCGGATCACACGACCCTGATAACGGCCCTCGACGCTGCCTTCGGCGGTCCAGATCTTGTTCTTGTCGTCACGGATGACGCTGTCGGCCTCCATGTAGAAGCCGTGCATGCCAAGGGCGTCGTCTGGCGGCGGCGGCGCGGGGGGCGCCGGAGGCGGCTTCGGCAGGTCGCGGGGCAGCACCGGCATGGCGTAGCCAGGCTCGCGGGTCGGCAATTCGGTCTGGGTTTGGGCGAAGGCTGGGCTGGCGGCCAGCAGGCCGAGGGCCGAGCCCGCAAGCAGGCTGGCCTTCCCAACGCCAACGCAACGGTTAGCGAGGGCGCGCATCAGTCGAAAGAACCCCTTGAAGCCCAGCTTACGATCTTCCCCAGCCCAGGACCCATGGCCCTACCCATCCTCGGTGTAACAAAGCAAGGCAAACCCCGACAAAAGCGCTAACAGCGGAGGCGTCCAGGCCGCGGCGAACGGTGGAATCGCTCCGGTCTGCCCCAAGGCCTGACAGAATTGATTGAAGAAGAACAAGGCAAAACCGAGTCCGACGCCGGCGCCGGCCAAAACCGCAAGTCCGCCGAGCCGAATCAGCCGCAGGGAAAAGGCGGCGGCCAGGATCGACATGGCGGCGAACAGCAGCGGCGTGGCGAGCATTTCCTCCAGCGCCAGCCGATAGGCGGTCGCGGAAAACCCGGCCTGTTCGGTGTGGGTGATCGCCGCCCACAGATCCCAGAACGACACCGCGCTCGGCGGCGCGTATTTTTGCAGCGCCGCGCTGGCGGTGAGGGTCGAGGGGATCGACAGGGTGTCGTAGCGCAGGGCCTCGGCGCCGGGCGTCGCTTCCCTGGCGTCGGTCAACAGCCAGTAGCCCGGCATCAGCCGCGCTTCGGAGGCTTCGATTCGGCGCTGGAACTCGGCGTTCTGGCCCTTGGCCTGGCTGGAGACGAACAGCGAGACGCCCTTCAGTCGCAGCACGCCGTGGTCGAAATCGCGTTCGCGGGCGCGGATCACGATCTGGTTGAGCGCGTCGCCCTGCCGAAGCCAGGTCTGGCCCGTATCCGCCGCGCGCTCCTGCATCAGGGAGATGCGCAGGCGCTCGTATTCCGCATTCATCGCCGAAGCGGCGGGACTAAGCACGGTGACGGTGATGATGCCGATGCCGAAGGCGGCGACGGCGGCCGGAAAGATGAAGCGCCAGGCGGATACGCCGGCCGCCCGCATGGCGATGAGCTCGCTGCGGCGATTCAGGCCGACGAACGCCGCCAGGACGCCGGCCAGGAAGGCGAAGGGCAGGAGGGTCAGCAGCAGCGAGGGCGTGTTCAGGGCCGTCAGCCAGGCGGTCTGGCCGAAGCCGATCTCCGCCTTCACGCCCACCGTCAGAGACTGTTCGACGAAATCGACCAGGGTGATCACCGTGGCGAGGACGGCGAAGGCTGCGCCGACGCCCGCCAGGGTGCGCGTCAGGACGTAGCTTTCGATGCGGCCCAGCCGAAGAGCGCCGAGATGCACGCTCATGCCGCTGCTCCGGCCGCCAGGGCGGCGTGTGGCGGCTTGTTGCCCAACCTTGCAAGCCAGCGGTTGGCCGGCCAGCGGAACAGCTCGCCGAAGCCCCACAGGGTCGCCAGGACGGGGATCAGGTACTGCAGGAGGTTGACCCACACCGAGCCGCTGCTGGCGGCCAGGACGGCGATCCCCAGCAGCCGCGTACCGGCGGCGGCGGCGGAGACCGACATAATCCGGGGAATGTAGCCCAGGCGGCTGAAGGGGCCGCCGATCACCGCGGCCAACGCCATGGCGACGAAGGCGAGGTTGTACAGGGGCGCCGACAGTCTTCCGTGCGCCTCGGCCAGCAGCGCTTTGCGGTTCTTCCGTTCCCATTTTTGGGTCAGGTCAGGATAAACCAATTCATGCAGATACCGGTCGGCGATCTTGTATTGAATGATTTGGTCCGAGGCGAGATAGGGCGCTAAATCAACGGTATATTCGTCGAACTTAAGGTAGTTTAGCACGCCAGCGGCGGAAATCTCCTGGTTCGAGCCGTCCAGCAGCAGCATGACCGGTTGGCCGTTGCGCTTAGCCATCTTGCCCCGGGCGGCGATGAAGGTGCTGTCGCCGCCGCCTTCCTTTTCCTGGAACATGAAGACGTTGTGGAAGGCGCCGCCCTGGTCGAGGTCCTGGGCATAGACCGTCAGGCCGGCGGCCGGCGAATTGAACTGCCCGACATGGATCATGCTGGCCGCCAGGTCGGTGCGGATGCGGAAAAGCTCATTCCGCATGACCCGGTCGGCCAACGGCGCCAGCCAGAGATTGAGAAACAGGGCGATGAGGGTGAAAACCGTCGCCGTGCGCATGGCCGGGGCGATCACCTTCCAGATGCTCATGCCGCTGGCGAAGCAGACCACGATCTCCTGCTCCGTATGCAGTCGATTCAGGGTGATCAGCGCGGCGACGAACAGGGCCACCGGCAGCACCAGGGAGATCAGCTGCGGCATGGCCAGCAGGCTGATCTTGATCAGGATCAGCGGACTTTGGCCCTGGCCGATGACGTCGAGGTTGCCGAGCGTGGTGCTCAGCATGATCAACGCGGCCAGAGCCGCGATGGCCAACAGCGTCGGGCCAACGAGTTGGCGAAGAAGGTATCGTTCGATGAGGTTCATTGATCCCACGCATGGCGGCCATGGCGGCCGTCGCGGAGCCCGACGGGGCGAGCCATCTTCTACACGCGCCGCAGGGGAATCGCCAACCACGCTGGCGCCCTGATTTTGATCCCACGTTCGCGCCGGGCCAGATTCGGCCCGCGGGCGAACTTCGGATTCAGCGCACTAGCCTTGGGTTGGCAGTCGGGATTACAGAGGCTCCAGACAGCTAACCCCCCGACCGCCAACCCCCCAGATACCTAACCAGTGAGGACGCGAGCATGCGTTTGGAATTCGTCAAGGCCGATGGACTGAGCACCGCCAGCGACGGGGTCGCCGCCCTGGTGTTCCAGGAAGGTCCGTTGACTGACGGCGCCGCCCGCCTGGACCAGCTGAGCAGCGGAGCGCTGACCCGCGCCACCACAGCCGCGAACTTTACCGGCGCCAAGGGCAAGACCCTGGAGCTGATCGCCTTGGCCGAGGGCGTCAAGCGCACGTTGCTGGTGGGCGCCGGCGCGGCGGAGGCCTTCGACGAGAAGGCCGCCGAGCGGGTCGCCGCCGAAGCCTACAATACGCTGAAAACCTCCGGCCTGAAGACGCTTCGGCTGGCGTTCAAGGGGCACACCGCCGAGCAGGCCGCGCACGCCGGCCTTGGCGTCACCCTGGCCGCCTATCGGTTCGACCGCTATCGCACCACGGAAAAGCCCGAGAAGAAGCCGACCATCGAGACCTTCGAGATCGCGGTCGACGACGTCGAGGCCGCCAAGGCCGCCTTCGCGCCGCTGTCGGCCCTGGCCGACGGGGTGATCTTCACCCGTGACCTGGTCTCCGAGCCGGCCAACATCCTCTACCCGGAGGAGTTCGCTCGCCGGGTCAAGGATCTGGAAAAGCTGGGCGCCACGGTGGAGATCCTGGGCGAGGCGGAGATGGAAAAGCTTGGCATGGGCTCGCTGCTTGGCGTTGGCCAGGGCAGCGTGCGCGAAAGCCAGCTGGCGGTGATCCAGTGGCTGGGCGCGGCCGATCCCAAGGCCCAGCCGATCGCCTTCGTCGGCAAGGGCGTCTGTTTCGACACCGGCGGCATCAGCCTTAAGCCCGCCGATGGCATGGAAGATATGATCTGGGACATGGGCGGCGCGGGCGCGGTCGCCGGCCTGATGCACGCCCTGGCTGGCCGCAAGGCCAAGGTCAATGTGATCGGTATCCTCGGCCTGGTCGAAAACATGCCCGACGGCAACGCCCAGCGGCCGGGGGACATCGTCACCTCCATGTCGGGTCAGACCATCGAGGTGATCAACACCGACGCGGAAGGCCGCCTCGTGCTGGCCGACGCCCTCTGGTACTGCCAGCAGCGGTTCAAGCCGAAATTCATGGTCGACCTGGCCACCCTCACCGGCGCGATCGTTGTGGCCTTGGGTTCAGACCTGGCCGGAATGTACAGTAATGACGAGGCCTTGTCGGCTAATCTTCTGAAGGCGTCTGATGCGTCCGGCGACACCCTGTGGCGCATGCCGCTGCCCGCGTCTTACGAAAAGCAGATCGACAGCTTCGCCGCCGATGTGAAGAACACCGGCGGTCGGCCAGGCGGCTCGATCACCGCGGCCCTGTTCCTGCAGCGCTTCACCAATGGCGTGCCCTGGGCGCACCTGGACATCGCCGCCACCGCCTGGCGGAAATCCTCGTCCAACCCGGTCATCCCGGACGGCGCCACCGGTTTTGGCGTGCGGCTGCTGAACGACCTGGTCGCCGCCAACTACGAAGACTAGGGCGAGCCTTGGCCGACGGTCCCTGCGAGGTCTGGTTCTACCATCTCGAGCGCACCGCGCTCGACCAGGCCTTGCCGGAACTGCTCGACAAGACGCTGCAGCGGGGCTGGAAGGCGCAGGTGCGGACAGGCGATACCCAGCGCTTGGACCATCTCGACGGTTGGCTGTGGAGCTATCGCGACGACAGCTTTCTGCCGCATGGTCTCGCCGGCGAGCCGCTCGCCGACCGCCAGCCGATTCTGCTGACCACGGCGACCGATAACCTGAACGCCGCCCAGGCCCTGTTCCTGATCGACGGCGCCGAGCCGGCGTCGCTGGACGGCTACGAACGCTGCATCCTGATGTTCGATGGCCGCGATCCCGACGCCACAGCTCTGGCGCGGTCGAGGTGGAAGAGCTTCAAAGCCGCCGGCCATCCGGTGTCCTATTGGCGCCAAGGCGCCGAGCGCGGGTGGGAAAAGCAGGCCTGATGACCGCGATCTCGGGAGCCTGTCCGCCGGGTGTGTGAACAGCCGGGCTCCCAAGCCCCGTGTTCAATCCGCGGAACATCGGCGAGTCAGCCGAAATCATATCGTTCTATGATCAAGGTAGGCCGCTAGCATCGTCGGCGGTTCCATCATCGGTGCGTCCGGCGCGGCGGCATTCGGCGGCTCCGGGTCGCTATACAATATCACATAGTGATGTATTATGGCTCGGCCGATTGGCCAGTTGGTCGGGCCTGTCCGAGCGCCGTTGTCGAGCAGCGGTGGTCAGTTGGAGTCGCCTCGTGGTGGTTCGCGTGAATGTCTGGTTGAGCGACCGCGTTCGAGCGAGCCACCACTTTTTTCAGGCGAGGCGCGGAGAGAGGCCCGCGACCCCGTGCGCAAGACAAGCGAGGACGTGACGCGATGCAACGCAAAGGATTGATGGCCGGTGCTTCCGGCGCGCTATTTACATTGGCGTTTGCCTCGATGGCCGCGGCCGCGCCTCTGCGGATTGAGCGCCTGTGCGGGCCGCCCGGCATGCAGATGGGCATGTCCGTCGAGTCCTGGAAGGAACTGGGGTTTCCCGGCGCGGGACCCGGCGTGGTGCAACCGATCTGTTCCGACGATACCGCGGCCGCCAACTACCTCGGCGTGAAAGCCGCCACCGCCCCGGGGGATCCGCTCGTGTGCGGGTATGCCAACCGGATCGGCTCGGTCTTCCTGGACGACACCATCAACATTCTGGACGGCTATCCGGCGCAGGGGCTGCGCTATCATTTTCAGGCCGGCCGGCTGACGCAGATCGACTGCGTGGCCTCCGACAATGCGTTCGATGGCCTCCAAGCGCGGTTCGACAAGCTGTACGGGACCTCAAAGGCCATGGTGCGGGACCATGTGCATACCGAGATCGGCCTGCGACCGCGGGTCAAGGAACGCTGGTCGATTCCAGGCGGCAGCTTGACCTTGATCGATCCAGTCCAGCCCGCGACGGACTTGTCGCTGGAGTACAGAGCGAACGGCGGCTGAGGTCAGTCGCGCGGGTACATCTTCACGCTCGCGGCGACCGAGTCGGCCACGTGCTCCTTGGTGATCACCCCCAGGACGTCCTCGGGCCTGGGTACGCCACGCGCGGCCACCACCAGGGCCATAACGGCGTCCTTGCGCCAGATGCGCTCGATGACGTCGAAGACGGCTTCGTCCTTCGGCGCCACGACGAAGTTGCGGTTGGCCACCTCGCCGAGCGTGACCCCGGTGTGGGCGCCCTCCAGGCCCTGACGCAGACCCGTGTTGACGCGGATGACGCCGAAGATGCGGCCGTTGTGCGTCACCACCACATGGCGCATCCGGCCTTCGTTTTCCGGCCGCAGCAGGAAGTCGTCAAAGCTTGTCTCCGAGGGCAGCAGCAGGACGTCGCTGTCCATCACCTCGCTCGCCCGACGCACCAGAAACATGTTGGCGTGCAGCGCCTTGGGGATGGCCCGGCCACGCCGCACCAGTTTGAGGGTGTAGATGTTCTCCCGCGACAGCACCCGCCGCACGCCCACGCTCATGGCCACGGCCACGATCATCGGCATGATGATGTCGTAGGAGAGGGTCATTTCGAAGACCATGACCACGGCGGTCATCACCGCGCCGGTGCCGCCGCCGACCATGGCCCCCATGCCGACCATGGCGAAGGCCGGGACGCTGAGCGGAATCGGCAGGCCGACCGCATTCAGGGCCGCCGCGAACCCGCCGCCCAAGGTCGCGCCCATGAACAGGGAGGGCGAGAAGATACCGCCGGAGGAGCCCGATCCCAGGCTCAGGGAGGTCGCCGCCAGCTTGCACACGAACAGCAGGGCCAGCAGCCAGAAGCTGCTCATCCGTCCGGTCAATATGGTCTGAACGGTCGCGTAGCCGACCCCGTCGACATAGTACTGACCGAAGCCAACAAAGAGTCCGTACATCAGCACGCCCACGCACAGCATGCCCAGCATGTGGCGCAGGTAGCGCGACTTGATCTTGTCGAACTGGTCCTCGACCACATGCAGCCCGCGCACGAACCCGGCCGCGGCGACGCCGGTCAGGGCGCCCAGGACGGCGAACAGGATCAACACGATCATGCCGTTGCCGTCCGAACCGAGTGGCGCCAGCGCGGGAACCTGGAACGCCGGCTGATCGCCCAGCATCCATCGCCCGATGAAGGTCGCCGCGCCGGTCGCCAGGGCCACCGGCAGGAAGGTGCGGGCGCTGACTTCCGGCATCATGAGCTCGATGGCGAACATGACCCCGCCGATGGGGGTGTTGAATGTGGCGGCGATGCCGGCGCCGGCGCCGGCGGCGACCAGCACGATGCGCTGGCTGGGGGCCATGCGCACCACCTGACCGAGCGTCGAGCCCAGGGCGGATCCGATCTGGATGATCGGCCCCTCGCGACCCACGGACGATCCGGTGCCGATGGCGATGGCCGACGCCAGCGATTTCACCACGGCGACCACGGGACGGATCACCCCGCCGCGATAGTAGATGGCCTCCATCACCTCCGGCACGCCGTGCCCCTTGGCCTCCGGCGCGAAGTTGGCGACCAGGAAGGTCACCACCACGGCGCCGATCACCGGCACCAGGATCACCAGGACGCCCCACGGGGCGGCGCCCGTGAAGATGTTCGCGTCATAGGCGGCGGTGAGTTTGCCGGCGAAGGCCAGGTTGTGCACCAGGCCGATCAGCATCCGGAACGCCACCGCGCCGAACCCGGTGACGACGCCGATAATGAGGGCAAGCACCGACAACAGCGGCATCGAAACGCCGCGATCACCTTCATCGGCGGGTTTACGATGCGACCGGCCGCTCAGGAAGCGCGGCCGTCCGTGCGGGGTGGCGGCGGCTTCGGTCATTCTTGAATGGTTTCCCTGGGAAGCCTTGATCGGCCTAGGTCGGCGCCCGGCGGACAGTATCACCCCATGACGCGTGAGGTCTGGTCGCCGGGGCGCCTCGCCCAACCTGCGTCCTAACGGGCGCCGGAGACTAAGTCGGTGTGCGCGTTACGATTATGCGCCCAGGCGCTATCGCCCGCGCCGGAGTCCATTGGCCGTTCACTGCCATAGGACACCGTGGTGATCCGGCCGGCGTTGACGCCATGTTCGATCAGGAATTGTTTCACCGAATGGGCGCGGCGCCCGCCCAGGGCGAAGTTGTAATCCCGGGTTCCGCGCTCGTCGCAGTTACCCTCGATCCGCACCTGGACCGCGGGATAGCGATTGAGCCAGGTCGCCTGGGCTTCCAGCACGGGTATGGCGTCAGGGCGCACCGTGAATTGGTCGAAATCGAAATAGACCCGGTCGCCCGCGTTGACCACGAAGTCTTGTGTCGACCCCGGCAAAACGCTGGACTGCACCGGACCGGCTGGAGGGGCCTCGTAGGCGTGGCTTGGCGGCGCTGGCGGCATGCCATGCGTCGACGCCAGCGGCATGGGCTTGTGAGCGCACCCCGCCAGTAGGGCCGCAACGGCCACCGCTGCGAGCGCGCTCGCCGCGCGCTGACCAGGCAGAGATTTCAAAAGCATCAGTGCGCTCCCGCAAAAGGCCCCCGCCCTGTGGGAGCGCGATATATATCATAGAATGATATAGGCAAGCGGAGATGGCGAAGTTCCTTCGCTATATCGCGCCGCGCTTACCGGCGCTTGCCGGCGCTTGAGGAACGGGCTCGCGCTGCCTCGAATTTCCATAGACAATTACCGTCTGCCCGCGCCGCGGGCGCTTAGAACGAGGGCATGGTGGATCAGGAACACTATCTGGGACTGGCCGGCTTTCGGCACGCGCTCCGACAGTTCATCGCCGCCAGCGAAATGATCAATCGTGCGGCGGGCACCACCCAGCAGCAGTATCAGGCGATGCTGGCGATCAAGACCTGGCCTTATGAAACCATGTCGATGAAGGATCTGGCCGACCAGCTGCTGTTGACCCACCACGCCGCCGTCCAGCTGGTAAACCGCCTGGCCCGATCCGGTCTGGCCCAGCGCACGGCCTCAGCCGATGACCGCCGCAGCGTTCTGCTGACCCTCACGCCGAAAGGCGATGCCCTGCTTGATGATTTGGCCGCACGGCACCTGGAAGAGATGCTGCGCCAGGAGCCAGCCTTGAGCGCGTCGCTCCGGCGGCTCAAGCGGATGGGGCCATAGGCAATGCTGAGGCTCGCGTTGCGAACAGGATGGCGGCGCCGGCGAATGGCTGGAAGAGAACTCGTCTATCCCGCCGCGGCGACCACGACCTCATAGGCTTCCGCCGCCGCGATCCATACGGCTTCGGCGCGATCCAGCGCTTCCTGCCGCTTGGCGCGCTTGCGGCCAACCTCCGCGGCGGCGGCCGGGTCGCGGCTATAGACCGCGGGATCGGCGAGGATGGCGTCCAATTCCGCCACCGCCTTGGTCTCGCGGGCCAGGGTCGTCTCGGCGGCTTCCAGCTTGCGCTTGAGCGGACCGACCTGCGCCGAGGCCTCGCGAGGCGACATGCGCGGCGCCTCGATCGGCTTTGGCGCGGGTTCGTCCTTGACCTGCGTCGGCGCGCGCGCGGCGACGCGGGCGCGATCCAGCACGAACTTGGCGTAGTCGTTCATGTCGCCGTCGAAGGGTTTGACGCCCCCGTCCGCCGCCAGCCACAGCCGGTCGGCCACCAGTTCCATCAGCGAACGGTCGTGGGTGATGAGGACCACGGCGCCTTCATAGTCGTTGAGGGCGTCCAGCAGGGCCCGGCGGCTGTCGATGTCCAGGTGGTTGGTAGGCTCGTCGAGGATCAGCAGGTGAGGGGCGTCCATCGCCACCAGGTTCAGCAGCAGCCGCGCCCGCTCACCGCCGGAAAGATTGGCGACCGTGGTCTCGGCCTTGTCGAAGCCCAGGCCGAACTGGGCCAGCTTGGACCGGCGGGCGGCTTCGCTGGAGTCCTTCATCGCGCGCCGGATGATGTCCATCGGCGTATCCGCCGGATCGAGCGCCTCGATCTGATGCTGGTGGAACCAGCCGACCTTCATCCTGCGGTCGCGATGGATCGACCCGGAGGAAATCGTCAGCGCCCCGGCGATCATCTTGGCGAAGGTGGACTTGCCCGCGCCGTTGACGCCCAAGAGGCCGATGCGATCGTCGATATCGAGCCGCAGGTTGAGGTTCTTCAGGATCGGCGGGCCGCCATAGCCCACCGACGCGCCCTCCAGCCGGATCAGCGGCGGCGCCAGCGGCCGTTCTGGCGAGGGGAGGGTGAAGCCCGCGGTTCGCTCGGCGATCACCGAGCTGAGCTGCGGCAGCTTGGCCAGGGCCTTCAGCCGCGACTGCGCCTGGGTGGCCTTGGAGGCCGTGGCGCGGAAACGATTGACGAAGGCCTGCATGTGCGCGCGCTTGGCCTCGATCTTCCCGCGCATGGCCTCCTGCAGGCGCGCCTTCTCGGCGCGTTGCTCCTCGAAGCTGTCGTAGCCGCCGGTGTAGAGCTCCAGCTTGCCGTGGTTCAGATGCAGGATGTAGCCGACCGAATTGTTCAGCAGTTCGCGGTCGTGGCTGATCACCAGGGCGGTGTGCGGATATTTCTTCAGCCGCGCCTCCAGCCAGAGGGCGCCTTCCAGGTCGAGGTAGTTGGTCGGCTCGTCCAGCAGCATCAGGTCCGCCTCGGCGAACAGGGCCGCGGCCAGGGCGACGCGCATCCGCCAGCCGCCGGAGAACTCCGACATCGGCCGCGCCAGGTCGGCGTTGGAGAAGCCCAGGCCGGCCAGGATTTCCGCCGCGCGCGAGGGCGCCCGATCGGCGTCGATCTCGATCAGCCGGCCATAGATGTCGCCCATCCGCTCCGGCTCGGCGGTCTCGAGCTCTCTAAGAAGCGCGGCGCGTTCGACGTCCGCCTCGAGGATGGTGTCCATCAGCGAGATCGGCGTCGCTGGGTGCTCCTGCGCCACGGCGGTCATGCGAGCGGCCTTGGGCATGGCGATGTCGCCGCCGCCGGCGTGGAGTTCGCCCTGGATCAGTTTGAACAGGGTGGATTTGCCCGCGCCATTGCGGCCGACGAGGCCCACCTTGGCCCCCACCGGAATCGAAACTGTCGCCTGGTCGAAGAAGCGGCGCCCCCAGGCGTCGAACACCAGCTCGTAAATCTGCAACATGGACTGGTCTTACGCGCCTTGGCGTGGGAGGAGCGCGCGGCTATAAGCCCGCCACCTTATCAATCCAACATCTTTTACGAGTGCTGCACGACATGACTGAACGCACCTTTTCGATCATCAAGCCCGACGCGACCCGCCGGAACCTGACCGGCAAGGTCAATGCGGTGATCGAGGACGCCGGTCTGCGCATCGTCGCCCAGCGTCGCATCAAGATGAGCCAGGCCCAGGCGGAGAAGTTCTACGAAGTCCACAAGGAACGCCCCTTCTTCGGCGAACTGGTGGAATTCATGATGTCCGCCCCCGTGGTGGTGCAGGTGCTGGAAGGCGACGGCGCCGTGGCCAAGTACCGCGAAGTGATGGGTGCGACCAATCCCGCCAATGCGGCCCCGGGCACAATTCGGGCGCTCTATGCTGAATCGGTAGGCGAAAACTCCGTCCACGGCTCCGACAGCCTGGACAACGCCAAACTCGAAATCGCCCAGTTCTTCACCGACGCGGATATCGTCGGCTAGGCGTTTAAAGCCAGACACTGCCAATCTGTGCCCCGGGCCGCAACGCCTGGGGCGTCTTGGCATTTTGGATTGATCGCGCGATGACTTGTGCATGCGCGATCACATCTTAAGCGAGATTCGACGCCTCGCTGCTTTAAGCGAAGGACAGCCGCCGGGTGAAATCTTGTTCGCAAGAGAGACTGGCATTGCCCAACATCATTGGCGCGGGAAATTTTGGGCGAGGTGGGGCGACGCGATAGTCGAAGCCGGGTTCGCGCCAAATCAATGGGTCACGCGGCTGGATTCAAACGACATTCTGGACGGGATACTCGGCGCCGTTCGTCATTATGGTCGAATGCCGACGCTTCCTGAGCTTTCCCTATACAGAGCCGTCGACCCCAGCATCCCCAGTGGCCAAGCTATTCGTCGCCATTTCGGAGGACAGGCCGGCCTAGGGCTTGTTGAGATTCATCGAGAGGCGATAACGGCTGAAGCGATGTAAATCATCGCGGCGAAGCTTTGGTCGGTTTTGTCGCTTCGCATGACGATGCGTTTGAACTCTTTGAGTTTGCAGAAGA
>Ga0302316_10000371_pt1 | contig 39975 bp, 34 predicted proteins | sample III_Palsa_N3_2_FD_200456 | JGI IMG/M metagenome (GOLD analysis project Ga0302316, IMG submission 200456) | Peat permafrost microbial communities from Stordalen Mire near Abisko, Sweden - III_Palsa_N3_2 | ecosystem: Environmental > Terrestrial > Soil > Palsa > Peat permafrost | place: Sweden...
CAGCTGCACGTGTGGGATACCGAGCATAACAACGGCGTGCTGGTTTACCTGCTGCTGGCCGACCGCACCGTGGAGATCGTCGCCGACCGCGGCGTGGCCGGCGGCCGCATCGCCGAGGGCGAGTGGGACGCGGTGTGCCGGCTCATGGAAAAGTACTTCCGCGACGGCGAATTCGAGGACGGCGTGGTGGCCGGGATCGAGGCGGTGGCGGACGTATTGGCCCGCTATCCTCCCGGCGCGCCGCGCTCGGCCAACGAACTGCCGGACGCTCCTGTTATCCTTTAGCCTCCACAAGAGGAACTAGCAATGCGTTTCGCCGGCACCGAATCCTACGTCGCCACCGACGACCTGACCCTGGCGGTCAATGCCGCCGTGACCCTGCAACGGCCGCTGCTGGTCAAGGGCGAGCCCGGCACTGGCAAGACCCGGCTGGCGCAGGAAGTGGCGCAGTCGCTGGGGCGCCCGTACTACGAGTGGCACGTCAAATCCACCACCAAGGCGCAGCAGGGCCTGTACGAGTACGACGCCGTGTCGCGCCTGCGCGACTCGCAGCTGGGCGACGCCAAGGTCAAGGACATCGCCAATTACATCGTCAAGGGCCGCCTGTGGGAGTGCTTCGACAGCGAGACCCAGCCGGTGCTGCTGATCGACGAGATCGACAAGGCCGACATCGAATTCCCCAACGACCTGCTGCGCGAGCTGGACCAGATGGCGTTCTATGTCTACGAGACGCGCCAGACCGTCACCGCGCGCAACCGTCCCATCATCATCATCACCTCCAACAACGAGAAGGAGTTGCCGGACGCCTTCCTGCGCCGCTGCTTCTTCCACTACATCCGCTTCCCCGACCGCGAGACGATGCAGAAGATCGTCGACGTGCATCACCCGGATCTGAAGAAAAACCTGCTGAAGGAAGCGATGGAGGTGTTCTTCGGTCTGCGCGAGCTGCCGGGCCTGAAGAAGAAGCCGTCCACTTCCGAGCTGCTCGACTGGCTCAAGTTGCTGATGGCGGAGGATATCGATCCGGCGACCTTGCGCGAGACCAGCGTGAAGAAATCGCTGCCGCCGTTGTACGGCGCGCTGCTCAAGAACGAGCAGGATGTGCACTTGTTCGAGCGCATTGCGTTCATGGCGCGGCGCGGCAACTAAGCCTTAGCTTATCTCCCTCTCCACTTGGGGAAGAGGGTTGGGGTGAGGGGCGCTTTTCTTCTTCGATAGCACCGAACTCCGTTCGTCCCGAGTGCCCGCGCTAGCGGGTGTATCGAGGGACCAGCGCCGGCCTCTCCCCTTGTCATTCTGAGCGCAGCGAAGAATCTGGCCTTACCCCCTCTGAGGCGGCGCTGCATGCGCTGGCGCGCGTGCCGGATCCTCCTGACGCCCTGGCAAAGTTTTTCGCCTGCGGCGAGTTACTTTTGGCAACAGCTCCAAAAGTAACCAAAAGAGCCGCCCCCGGAGTTTGCGCCGGCCCATCGCAAAAGAAGAAGCGCGATGGGCCGGTGCCCTGCGCTCCGCAGCCGGAGCGGGGTCCATCGACAGGCCATCCCTGGCCTGACGATGGACGCTTCGGCATCCTGCCTCGCCCCGCGCCAAATAGGCGCGGGCCCATGTCGCTCCGGCTTTGCGGTGCTCGGCGCAAACAACGGGGGGAAACGTCAAAAGCCAAAGCGAAGCAAAGTCAAAAGCAAAGCCCAAACTTCACTTTCGTCATCCCCGCGCAGGCGGGGATCCAGTTCTGGCCGTACGCGCCGCGACGACCCCTCACCCTGACCCTCTCCCGCAAGGGGAGAGGGGACTAAAGGCAGGGCGTCGCGACTATCCAACCCCCGTCGCATCAAACCCGAATTCCCGCAACGCCCCCAGAATTTTCCGCTCCCACCCCAAGGCCTGCTGCGCCCGCGCCAAGCTCAAGCCTTGACCGAACTGATGCAGCGCCTGGTCGCGTCCGGACGCATCGGCGTGCAGCAAGGCTTCGCCATACAGGCGGTGCATCTCCGCCTGGTAGCACAACTCCCCAGACGCGGCGTTCTGCCGCAGGCACGGCTCGAACGCGGCCAGGGCCGGCTGTCCCTGTCCGGACCTGGCCAGCGTCCAGGCGTGGAGGCAGCGGAAGTAGGGAATGGTGAAGCGCAGGCCCATCAGGTCGGCGCCCTGGAGGCCCTGCTCGAACAGCGGCAAGGCGTCCTGCAGGCGTCCCAGCTGTGCATAGGCGTGGGCTTTCCAGAGTGCGCCGCTGCAGACCCAGAAGGCGATGCCGAGTTTGTGGGCCAGGGCGATGGCATCGTCGAGCATGCCGACGATGCCGTCCGGCGCATCGTGATACAGCGCCGAACCCCAGCTCCAGATGCGGATGTAGGGCAGCAGGAACTCCAGGCCCAGGCGGTCGGCGTGGGCCAGCACTTCGGTCCTGCTGCGGTCGGCGGCGTCAAGATCGCCGCGCACGGCATGGCTATGCGTCAGGAACATCAGGGCCTGGGCCAGCGGGTCCATCGAATAGGCCAGTCCCAGATTGCCGTGCTGGCCCGCGGCGTAAAGGGCGCGTGTCGCCTCCGCATAGGCCGGGACCCGGGTGAAATCGCCGGTGACGAAGCACATGACGGCGGAAGCCGAACTGCTCAGTGCCTGCAGCCCGGACTTGCCGCTGCGCGCGCTGATGCCGTCCAGTGCCGCCACCAGCTGCAGTGCGGTACCGGTTTCGCTGACCACCAGCTTGTGGCCCCAGATGCCCCAGATGGCCTGGTACTCCGGCTCGCCGCCGGCCTGCATCTCGCGGCAGATCTCCCAGGCGCGCGAGAAGGCCTGGTTGACGGCTTCGTCGCCGAATCCCTTGAGCTGGGTCAAGGTCAGGCCCAGCAGCGTTTGCAGCTGCAGTTCCAGCGCGGCGAATGCGTCCAGCGGCTTGATTTCCGGCAGCAGCTTGAGCGCCTGCTGGATCAGGCCGCCGGCCTCGGAGAATTGCGAGCCGGCGAAGCGCGCCTGGGCGCCGGCCAGCAGGCATTTGATCGCTTCGGCGTAGGCGCCGATGCCCTCGAGGTGATGGGCCGCCAGCTTGGGCTGCGACTGCGCGAATTGCGCGTCGATCGCCTGCCAGGCCAGCAGCACCCGCCCATGCATCTCCTTGCGCTGCTTGGGCAGCAGCGCGGCATAGGCCGCATCGCGCAGCAGCGCGTGCGAGAAATCGAAATACTCGTCTTCCGCCGAGCGGTAGCAGACCAGCAGGCCGGCCGCGGCCATGTCGCGCAGCACCACGGCAACTCCATCCTCGCTGCGCGCCAGCGCCAGCGCCACCAGTTTCGCCGTGAAGCCGCCGCCGATGGTCGCCGCCACATCGAGCACGTCCTTCGAGGCGGCCCAAAGGTCCAGCTGCGCCACGAACGAGTCGAGCAGGGTGTCGGGAACCACCAGGCGCAGATGGCCGGCGCCTGGCGCCAGGGTGGCGCGGGTGAACTCGCGGATCAGCAGCGGCAGGCCTTCCGCCTTGCGCGCGATCTCGTGCCGCACCTCCTGGCTCAGCCGCTGCTCGGTATCCAGCCCGGAAATCAGCGCGCCGACATCGTGTTCCTGCAGGCGCGTCAGGTCGATTTTCCGGTCCCAGCGCGCCTGCTCGGCCGCGCCGCCATTGGGTCTGGCGGACGCGACGACGAAGACCGCGCTGTCGGCGTATTGCGCCTGCAGCCGCTGCAGCACCTCGGCGCTGGTCGGGTCGAGCCAGTGGGCATCCTCGATCAGCAGCAGCAGCGGTTTTGCCCGGCCCATCTGCAACAGCAGCTGCGTGATGACGGCAATGGTCTTCTCGCGCAGGATATTGGGCCTCCAGCGCGTGTTGTCGCTGCGCCCGAGCAGGATGCACAGCAGTTCGTGGCTTTCGCCGAGCTGCTCACCCGGCACATAGCGGGCCAGCCACTGCTGCAGGAAGTCGTCCGCCTGTCCCGCGGCGAGATCCTCGAAATAAGCCCTGAACGGATGCAGCGCCGTATGCTGCGCGAACCAGGTTGAATACAGCGCCACGCGCTGCGTCTCGTCGGCGAGGCGTTGCTGGATGCCGCGCAGCAGCGTGGTCTTGCCGATGCCGCCCGGGCCGCGCACCAGGATGCCGCAGCCGCGGCTGCCGGCTTTCAGCGCCTGCCAGGCCGACAGCACGGTGCCGATTTCCTCGCCGCGCCCGACCAGTGCGGCCGGCTGCGCATCGCCGCGCTGGTGCGAGCGCGAGCGATAGCTGCCGTATCCGCTCAGCTGGTAGATGGTCTGCGCGCCGTCAAAGCCCTTCAGCGTCACGCTGCGCTCTTCGCCGAAGCGGAACAGGCCCTGGGCCTGCTCGTAAATCTGCGACGAGGCGATGATCTGGCCCGGCTCGGCCTGCGCCTGCAAGCGCGCCGCCAGGTTTGCCGCGCTGCTCACCGCCGCGATCTCGGCGCCGCGGCCGTCGTGCTGGCGGTTGTCCAGCACGCCGCGGCCGCTGGCGATGCCGATGCGCACGCTCAGATCGCCGGGCAGCGCCCGCACTTCCCGCAGCAGCGTCAGCGCGCAATGGCAGGCCGCCTCGGCATTGGACTCCAGCGCCACCGGGTAGCCGAAGTAGCCCAGCATGCCGTCGCCCATGTCGTTGGCGATGAAGCCCTGGTGCGCCTCGATCTGCTTGCGGCACAGGGTGCGGAACTCGTCGATCAGCTCGAACGCCGTTTCCGTGTCGTGGTGTTCGATCAGCCCGGTCGAGTCGACCAGATCGCAAAACAGGTAGGTAAGGGAGCGGGACTGCCTGGACACTGTGATAAGGCGCTCTGATTCAGCCGAAGGGCAGCAGCCGCGGGTGGGGATTCTGTGCCAGCTGCCGGATGCGCCGGCCCAGCGCATGGCTTTGCAGGGGGTTGCTGATCGAAGCTGCGGTGGACATGAAAAAGCCGCCGAGGCTGCCCTTGCGGATGCTCGGCACCTGGTAGACCCCGGGCGTCAGGCCCGCGGCCTGGCCGTTATGGATCTTGATGGTCATCTCGATCGGTTGGATCAAGGCTTGCCCCAGAGCGAAATCGAAGTACGAGTATAGCCAAGTACCCAGCAGGGTCCGGCTGATCAGCGGCAGGCTGTAAGCTTGCTGTACCGCACGCAGGTAGGGGAAATCGCCCGCGCCGCCCGTCATCCCCGCCTTCTTGTACGAAGCGGCCACGATCGGGGCCGAGGTTTTCAGCTGCCGCACCATGTAATCGTTGCCGTCGGCGCTGATCTGCGCCAGGGCCTTGCGGTAGCCGTAGACGTAGACGCCGAGCCACACCGGCGAGAGGCGGTTCAGATACAGCTGCGGCATGTAGATGAAGGGGCCGGGCACCCTGGCCCGCAGCGCCGGGTCCGCGTGCCGCACGTAGGGCACCGAAATGATGAACTCCAGGTAGTCCATGCCGATCGGGGAGAAATTGGGGCGCACCTTGTCCTGCCAGCCGAAGAACAGTACCACCGGGTGCTGGTCCGCCGCCGTCAGGGTCTGCGCATCCAGTTCCAGGCCCCTGGGCAGCATGCGCTGCACCACCTCGCGCGGGAACGTCAGCAGTGCATTGGCGCCGGAAGTCTGCAACAGGCCGTAGACCATGTTGCCCGGCCAGGGCAGGTTCGGCGCGTCGGCGCTGAGCAGTTCGGCCGGCCTGCTGCGATCCTGCACCGGCGCCAGCACATTGTCCGTTTCGCCGACGATCTCGAGGTGTTCTCCGGCCAGGCCCGCCGCCGCCCGCATGCCCGACATGGCGGCGGCTTCGACGCAGCCGGCGTTGATGCCGTTGCGGGTCCAGTCGCCCGCCAGGAACAGGTTGTCGAAGCCCGACTGGTCCGAGCGCAGCCGGAACTGCGTGCTGCCCGGCACCGACAGCACATAGCGCTCGGCGGGGTCGATGTTGGCGCGGAAGTACTGCTGTTCGAACAGCGCCTCGCCGCTGTCCCCGGTGACCGACTCGAACTGGTCCCAGTCCGGTTCGCCGTCCGGCTTGGGCAGCGCCGGCCACATCCAGCGGGCATGGCTGCGCAGCCACTGTTTCGCCTGGTCACGTACCGCCGCGTACTGTGTTTGCGGATAGGCGTGGTCGGAGTAGGGCGGCTGCTGCTCGTCGTCCGCCATCGGCCCGCAGAAATAGGCCACCGAGCGCGGCTCGTGCCCCGCCGGCCATTCCTCCACCGGCAGCAGCTGCGACATGTCGGCCCAGGTGTCGAAATTCTCCTCGTAGCAGGTCAGGATGGTCTGGCCCAGGGGCCAGCCCAGCGCCTTGCTGCCCTGCTTCAGCCACAGCTGGCAGGCCAGGGTGCGGGTGGTCTTGACCTGCTCCACCATGGCCCGCCAGCCCGCGTCCTTGGCCACTAGATCGCCGCAGAGTTCCGCCAGGGCGCCGACCGGAATGCCCAGGATCACCTGGTCGAAATCCTTGCCGCATTCGAGCTGCAGCTCGCCCGCGCCGGGCCAGTCGGCCCAGGACGATTCCAGGTCGACGCCTTTCCGGCGCAGCTCCGCACCCTGCCTGAGCTGCGCGTAATCCGGCTCCGAGGGCCAGCAATCCAGCCCGGCCACGCGCACCAGCGGTTGGTACTCCGCCGCGTTCAGCTCGGCCTGCCGCTGGATGCGGATGCGCGCGATGCTGTTGCTTTCGGCATCGGCTTCGAGGGCGGTGACCTTGTGGAAGAACTCGAACTTGACGCCGCGCTGCCGCAGCACCTTATAGAAGGGTGTGAACACGGTGTCGCCCATGCCGCCCTGCATCTTGAAGAAGTAGGAGCCCTTGTAGGTGAACATCAGGCGGCACATGCCGCGCAGCGAGGTTCCCGCCGCGATGGCGCGATGGGGGTAGTCGGCGTGGCCGCGGGAAAAGCCGAAGGCGTAATCGTAGATGCCGCGCGCGCAGGCCGAGTCCAGGCTTTGCGGGTGCGCACCGTGGCGCGCCAGCCAGTCGCTGATCTCGTACTGGTCGATGACGTCGAAGCCTTCGAGCATGACCTTGTCGGCGATCATTCCCTTGATGCAGGCCAGCCCCAGGTCGAGCATGTTGAACAGGCGCCGCGCCAGGTCGCCGGCGGCGGCGACCTGCGCGTAACCGCCCTGTAGCTCGCCGACCGCCGCCGCCAGCAGGTACAGCAGGGCGCGATGGCCGGCTTCGGGGTGCTTGCGCGTGTCCTTGGGCAGGCCGCGCGCGAAGCGCGCCAGGTGATGCAGGTGACTGGCCGGCGCGGCGCCCGCCGGAATCCAGCCGGCAAATGCTTCCAGCAACCAGGCCGGCAGTTCCGCGTGGGGGCGCTGCCACAGCCGCGGCTGCTCCTGCGCGGCGTCGTCGAACAGCGTCTCCAGCCAGCCCAGCCCCATGCATACATAGTCCCAGGGCGACAGGAACAGCCCGCCCTCGCCGGGCACCGCGTCATTGCCCGGTGGCTGCAGGTGCCAGGGAATCCACTTGCCCTCGACCTGTTCGGCCAGCACCACGTTGTTGAACGGCTTGAACGCCGCGTCGAAGGAGGGGAACACCCCGCCCAGCGGCTGCGCTTCGGCGTAACAGGCCTTCATGGCCTTGATGGCGTTGTCATAGAAGCCCGACCAGATATGCAGGCCGTGCTCCTCGATGCGCTGCCCATGCTGCGCATTGCGGCCGCTGGCGCACTTGCCGCCGAGCCGCCAGCCCATCTGGTAAAGCGTGATGTCGAAGCGTTCCCGCCAGTCCGGGAAAGAGGTCAGCTGCCAGGCGGCCCAGATCGCACCCGCACCCCCACCCAGGATGACTACCTTCTTCTTGGCCTGCATCACGCTTCCCCCTGCGGCGCCGCACGTTCGTCGGCGCCTAAGCCACCTTAATGCCAGCCATGCTTGGTCCCTGGCTTGAATGGCTACCCGCATCCGACTGCCCAGGTCGAATCAGGATCATCGCCGTTGCCGCCCTCCGGGCGTCACTGCTTCCCGGGCCGGCTGCATCCCTGCGGGGCGCCCGTCAATCGCCGCGGCAGTACGATTCCCGTACCCCGCGGGCCGGCCCCGGCTGCTTCCTGGCAGTGATCCTATCGCCTGGGGCCGTGTGGCGCAAAAAAAAGCCGGGCAAAGTGCCCGGCTCGAGGTTCAGCAGGCTGTCTTCAGAATGAATAGCGCACGTAAGCGTCCACAAAGTCGCGGTCGCGCAGCAGGTTGCTCTGGCCGCCGCCGAAGAAGTGCGAGTATCCGAATTCGCCGGTGAGGTTGCTCAGGTAGCGCCAGCCCAGGGAGGGCGTCAGCGCGCGGCTGTTCTTGATGAAGTTGCCCAGCGGCTCCGGCGTGATGCCGTTGACGTCGTGGTCGAAGCGCATCCCCGGCTCCAGCGTCAGCCCGCCCAGCAGCACGTTGTTGTAGGTGCTTCTGGCCAGCAGCTTGTAGCCCCAGGAGTTCGCCGTCGGGTAGCCGCCCTGCTGCTGCGGCACGTTGAACAGCGCGCTCTCGCTGGCCGTGTTCGGCTGCCAGGTCGCCGGACCCTCGTAGGCCAGGGCACCGGGCCGCTCCAGGTTGTGGACGCGGTCGGCGGCCACTTCGCCGAGCAGGATCAGCTGGTCGTACTTGAACCAGGTGCTGCCGCCCAGCACCTTGGTGAAGCCGAAGTCGAGCTGGCTGAACTCCTTGCGGCGCCAGCCGCGCACGTACTGGTTGCCGAGCGTCTCGCCGGCAATCGGCGCGATCTGGCTGGGCGCGCCCAGCGCTGCCAGTTCCTCTTCGAACGAGCTGATCTGCAGCGGCTGGTTCGGCTTGTAGCTGTACTCGCCCTGGAAGGCGATGCCCCCCGGCAGGGTGGTATTGAAGCTGGCGCCGAACATGTGCACGTCTTCGGGGTACTCGGCGAAGTAGCTGGCGCTGGCGGCGCTGACATTGCCGCTGGCGGCCGAGATGGTGCTGAACATGGGCAGGCGCTCATGGTAGTTGGCGGCATACAGCGCCGCGTCCATATCGTTCAGCCACGGCACGGTGAAGCGGAATGCCGCGCCGTACTGGCCGGCATGGCTGGGCCGCTGGTCGATGCCGCGCGGGATGCTGCCGCCGTAGGGCACGCAGGTGGTGGGCGTGGTGGTGTTGTTGCCCCCGGTGGCGGCGCAGTTGGTGCCCGGCAGGGAATTCTCCGGCGCGCGGCCGATGCTGATGTCGCCGGCATTGCCGCCGAGCCCGGCGAAGTCCTGGTCCGGGATCGGATAGAAGCTGCCGGCGGCGTCGGGCAGCGTCGGCGAGAACTTCCACTGGTAGAAGCCCTCGACGCTGGTGCTGTCGGTCAGGTTGAGCGAGGCGAACACCTGCGGCACCGGGATCACGAACTCGCTGATTTCCGCGCCCGGTATGCGCGCCTTGCTGGCGTCGATCGACACCAGGCTGTTGAGGCCGTTCAGCACCAGGGTAGACTCGCCCCAGTTCACGATCTGCTTGCCGACCTTCAGGCTCAGGCTGTGACCGAAGAGCGTGGTGCTGCCGTAGGCATAGAGATCGAGGATCGAGCTGGGGTGGCCCAGGTGATCGCGGTTGCTCTGCTGCTTCAGGTCGTAGGTGCTGACCGGGTATTCCTTGCCCGAGCCGTAGTTGTTGATGTTGAAGAAGGTCTTGTCCTGCAGCACCGGGTCATAGTCGTAATAGCCGCGGGCGAAGATGCCGAAATCCTTCCAGCTGATGGTCAGCGCCGAATTGAGCTTTTGCGGCGCGTAGACGATGTCGCCGGCCTTGCGGAAGGCCAGCTCGCCGTCGTCGACGTTGGTGGAGTAGGCCTTGCCGCCGTTGGCGATGCCGATGTAGGTCGGATCGGCGTTCAGGGTGCGGATTTCCACGCCGCTGGACAGGCGCGTGTTCAGATCGATGCCGATGTCGCCGACCTGCCAGTTCAGCGCCAGGGCCGAGCCCGACAGGCCCAGACCGAGGCCGATGGCCAGCGCCTGCGCGATCGGGGTGCGGCGGAATGCATAGTGCTTGGCACTCATATGGTTCTCCTCTTTCTTGTTGTTGTGGCTGCTCATTGGCAGCTCCCTCCAACCGCCAGGCACTGGCCGTCACTGGCCAGGAATTGCGCCGCCTCGCTCTGCATCTCCTCGGTCACCGCCAGGAACTCGGTGGCGCCGCTGGGGCCGGCCGGGCTCAGCACGGTGCCGTGCTCGCCCTGCGCGAACTTCACCACATAGTTGAGCTTGGCCCCGGTGACCACGTTCGGCGTGGTGATCGGCGGAGAAATCGGGCCGATGACTGTGAGCCCCTGCGCCGCGATCAGCGGGTCGGTGCCGGACAGATAGCCGGGATTGATGGTCACATCCTGGGTCGCCGTGCCGGCGCAGGCCGTGATCAGCGCCGGGGTCTCATTGGGCGCAGTGCTGGAGCCCGGAGACAGCGCCGGCAGCGGCACCGGGCAGGTCGACAGCGCCGAGTTCGGCACCACCAGGTCGCCGATCACCTCGATCATGTCGATGGCGTGGTTGGTGCTGGCGGCTGCGGCGTAGTTCACCGGATCGCCCGAGTCCACCAGCATCTGCGCGAACTTGAGGAAGGTCTCGTACAGCGGCGAGCTGGGGAAGTTGTCGGTGCCCTCGGGCTGTCCGTCCGCTGCCAGGCCGGCCGCGATCGCCGGCCCGAAGCTGATCGAGGCGTCGAGCAGCTTGGCCACGCCGCCGCCCGGGTTGGCCAGCACCGCCGCGCGGATGTCGGTGTCCACGCCGAGCAGGGTGCCGCCGACGATGCCGCCGAGCGAATGGCCGAAGTAGTAGATGCGATTCGGATTCACCTTGACGGTGCCTTCGAGGTCGATCGGCGTAGTCGCCTGGCCGTCCTGCTTGATGGTCTTGCCCAGCACGATCAGGTCGGCCACCGCCTCGCGCAGGTTGTCGCGGCTGGTGATCAGGCTGGTCAGATTGATGAAGTAGGTACCGGAAGGATCGATCTTGCCGGGGCCGCTTTGCAGGTCCAGGTTGAAGGTACGCTCGCCGGTCATCAGTCCTGCCGCCGGCGAACCCTTGAACAACTGGTTCTGGTAGAACGGATCGGTGGTGCTGGTGACGCCGTGCAGCGGCAGGTCCATCGCCACCGCCACGAAGCCGGCCTTGGCCAGCCCATCGGCCACGGCGAGCACGTTCTCGCGGTCCTGCGTGATGCCATGCTGGAAGATCACTACCGGCCAGCCGCTGGCCGGTTCGGTCTGGCCGCTGGCGGCATTGGGCACGGTGACCAGCACTGGCACCGTCTGCGTCGAGGCCGTGCTCGCATCCAGGCTGGGGAAGCAGGCGGTGGTGCTGGCGCTGGGCTTGAGCACTACGCCGTTGACGGTGGCGCCTTCGGCGAACGCGCCGCAGGGCACCTGGCCGAGGAACGAGCCGCTGGACGGCTTGGTCGCATCGGCATGCCAGTAACCGGACAGCGGCGCCGCCGGGTTGGCGGTGGTGGGCACCTGCAGGTAATACGGAATGACGGCGACGCCGGCGTAGACTTCCGCCAGGCCCAGGCCGCCGATGCTGGAGTTGCCGGTGTTGACGCCGGTGTCCGCCACCTGGATCGCGCCGGCGGTCGCGTTCTGCGCCACCAGGGTCAGGGTGTCGCTGATCGACTGCGTGGTGAAGCTCCAGGCCAGCACGATGTCGCTGACCGGGATTTTCGCCGACACCGCCTGCACCACCGGATAGATCAGCTGCGAGCGCAGCGCTTCCAGCTCGGCTAGCTGCGTGGCGCTGTACTGCGACAGCGAAGGATCGGTCTGCTGGCTCACCGGCGTGGCGCTGCTGACGATGTTGAAGGCGTCGGAGGCGATCACGCCGCCGCCGTTGAGGGTCTTCATGCCATTGGTCAGCACCACCAGGTAGCGCGTCGACGGCGCCAGCGGCTTCAGCGGCGAGATCAGCAGGCGCGAGCGCTGCGTGCTGATCGGCGTCAGGAACGCCAGCACCGGATCGGTGGCGGTGGCGTTTTCGTTCTGCACCGTGAAATCGGTGCCCGGCACCAGGGTCTGTCCGGTGGCGCTGTTGATGATGACGATATTGGCCGGCACCGTGGTGTAGTCGAGCTGGCCGGCCACGTCGGCGAAGATCTGCGCCGTGGTGGAGAAGCCGTCGAGCTGGTTGATGTCCGACAGCGGCGCCGAATTCGGCGGGAACGGCACGTTCAGGGTCGGCGTACTGAAGCCGCTGAACAGGCCGTCGAACGGAAACGGGGTGATCGGGTTGGTGGCATTGACCGGGTCGAACAGGACCAGCGAGCTGAACGTCTGCGGCTGTTTGCCCTGGTCACCGCTGCCGCCCCCGCAAGCGGACAACAGCAGGGTTGCGACGGACACGAGTACAACAGGCGCGAACTTCCAATGGCGCATGAGCCTTCCTCCTCCAGGTGGCACCGAGATCTTCCGATCCCTTGTTTTCGTCCGACGGCTGACGCACTGCGTGCCCGCACATTCGTCGATGCGCTGGGCGCCGTATGTACGGTACCGTACGGACGCGTTATAAAGGGGACCAGTGTCGCGCTAATCCGCACTGCACAACAAGGTGCAGTGCCTTCATCCAACAAGCAATTTGCCACCGCTTATCGGAATTGCCTGAACTAACCCGTCCATTTCACGGACTGGTGGAGGCGCGTCTGCGGCAAAGTCGCGGAGCGTCGCCGCGGTGGTGTCGCGGCAGGAGTCAGAGGGAGCGGATATCGGGTACCGCGATGTACGGCTCAGGCCGTGCCGGCGAACAGCGCTTCCACCCGCCGCCTGGCGCCGCCGGTATCCCGCACCAGCAGGCTCAGCGGCATGCGGCGGCGCAGCACATCGTCGGCGCTGCGCGCCATTTCTTCGCGCACCGCCAGCACCGCTTCCGCCACCAGGAAGGGTGCTTCGCGGTGCAGGCGCTCCGACCAGTCGGGATTTTCGTCCAGCAGCGCCTGCACGCGCGACAGGCCGGTGCCGTGGCGCAAGGTCAGGAAATGCGCCGCCTCGTCGTCCACCCCGCGCCGCGCCAGCGCCGACAGCGCCTCCGCCTGCCAGCCGGTGAACTCGCCCAGGCCGGCCGCTTCCATCGGCGCACCCGGCAGCGGACGCTTCGCGGTCTGCGTCGGCAAGGGCGCGCGGCCGAGCCGGTGCAGCACCAGGTCCACCACTTCCTCGGAATCGCAGCGCGCGGTGGTGAACTTGCCGCCGATCGGCCAGATCAGGCCCGGCCTCGGCTCGGTGATGGTGAACTCGCGGCTCACCGCCGCCAGCGTCGCGGCCGGCTCGTCGTGCAGGGTCCGCACGCCGGCGTAGCTGGCGATGACATCGGCCTCGCTCCAGCGCAGTCCCGGCAGCAGGGCATTCACCGCGTCGAGCAGGTAGCGTGCCTCCTCCGGCCGCACCACCGCCTCGCGCGCATCGGCCACCTGCGCTTCGGTGGTGCCGAGCAGGGTGCGTCCGTACCAGGGAATGACGAAGAAGACGCGGCCATCCTGCGGCGCGGTGAGCAGGAACGCCTCCTCGCAACCGACGATCGCCGGCAGCACCAGGTGGATGCCCTTGACCAGCTTCACCGGCTCCGCCGCTGCCCCCACCAGGGCGCGTCCCCACGGTCCGGCGGCATTGACCACGCAGTCCGCGCGCAGCTCGAAAGCGGCGCCGCTTTCCTCGTCGCGCAGGGCCGCGCCGATGACGCGGCCGTGATCCTCCAGCAGCCCGCTCGCCGCCACCCGGTTGGCGCAGACCGCGCCTGCGGCCTGCGCCGCGGCGGCGACGAACAGCGTCATGCGCGCATCGTCTTCCTGGCAGTCGCCGTAACGCAGACCGCCGCGCAGGCCCTCGCCGGCAATGAAGGGATAGTGGCGCAGCATGCGGTCGTGCGAGTAGGACTTGAAGCGCGGCACCGGCTGCTTGCCGGTGGCGAGGAAGTCGTACAAGGTCAGCCCCGCCAGCAATTGCAGGCGGCCGACGCGCGAATCCTTCCACACCGGCACCTGGAAGTTCAGCGGCCGCACCAGGTGCGGGGCGATGCGCGACAACACCCGCCGCTCGCCCAGGGCGTGGCGCACCAGGCCGAACTCGTAGTGCTCCAGGTAGCGCAGGCCGCCGTGAATCAGCTTGCTGGAGGAACTGGAAGTGCCGCAGGCCCAGTCGTTCTTCTCCACCAGCGCCACCTTGAGGCCGCGCTGCGCCGCATCGCAGGCGGTCCAGGCGCCGTAGATGCCGCCGCCGATGACCAGCAGGTCGAACTTGCCGCTGTTGCGCAGGGCTGCGACGTTGCGGATGAAGGGGAATGCGTTCATGAGAGCGCTAGTGATTAGTGGTCAGTGGTTAGTAAAAGCCCGCCGCCTTGGCTTTTACTAACCACTGACCACTAATCACTAACCACTTATTTATAAATCACCTCGATCTCGAACTTTCCCCGCGTCTGGTGATGCAGGCGCACATAGGTCGCGGCAATGCGCTCCGGATCGAAGTGCGTGCCGACCTGGAGGAAGCCGTAGACGGTGACGGTGGCCACATGGATGCCGTGCCCGCCCAACTCCTGCGCCAGCGAGTAGGTCAGGCTGCGCAGCGCGGCCTTGTCGGCCGACAGCGAGGCGTAGGGCGCGGAAGGCTCGTGGGCGAAGCCGCCGCCGGTGAACAGGATGGTGCCGTGGCCCTGCTCGCGCATCGCCGGGGCGGCCAGCTGCGCGCAGACCAGGGCGCCGACCACGTTGATGTGGAAATCCTCGACCCATTGCTGCGGCGGCACTGCGGTGGCGCGACCCTTGTGCGCGCTGGCCACGTTGTAGATCACCACCTCGGGCGCGCCCAGTTCCGCGGTGACCTGCTGGAACAGCGCACGCAGGGAAGTTTCATCGGCGGCGTCGGCGGCATAAGCCCGCGCGGCGCGGCCGGTGACGCGACGGATCTCGTCGCAATGCGGCTGCAGCCGGGCGGCGTTGCGCGCGGCTAGTGCCACGCCGTAGCCCTCTTTGGCGAAAGCCATGCCGACCGCGCTGCCGATTCCCGGACCCGCCCCGACAACAAGACAAACCTGGCTCACAGCTGCTCCTGATCAGGATCATTGGTAAATACTGGCGGCTGCCGCAGGCGGCGCACCGCCTCCAGCCAGTCGCCCAGTTGCCGCGCCTGCTGCCCGCTGATGCTGCCCGCCGCGGCTGCTGCGGCGATGCGCAGCGCCGGCGGCTGGCCTTCATCATCCGGCGTGGCGAAACTTTTCTCCAGCGCTTCGCCACCCAGCGTCGCTTCCAGCGCTGCGCCGAGCGCGGCCAGACGCGGCCCGCAATCGGCGCAGTGGCGGCGCAGACGGCTTTCGTCCTGCAACCATTGCGCCACGCGGCGGTTGGCGGCGTCGCTGGGCGCCAGCGCGGCATGGCCGCGCGGGAAGATCAGCAGGCGCGCCAGCCAGGACAGGGCCGGGGCCGAGAGGTGCCGCAGCACCTGGTCGAGCGCTTCCTCCACCCCGCGCAGCGCGTCGGCGCAGAGCCATTCCAGGGTAGCGCGTTCCGAATCGGGCGCGCCCTCGTCCTCGAAGTGTTTCAGCGCGCAACTGGTCAGCCACAGCTGCGCCACCGCGTCGCCGAGCCAAGTGGTGAGGGTCAGCCGCGAGGCCTCGTGCATGGCGCGCAGCGCGGTGCGCGGGCGGCGCGAGGCCAGGTCCGCGCCCAGCCCGGTGAGGGCCAGGTCGGTGGCGAAGGCCAGGGCCGCGCTGTAGCGGTTGATGCGCCGGCAGTAGCCGCGCACCAGGTCGGTATGGCCGGCGGCGGGGCTGAAGCCGCCGGCGGTGAGCGCCAGGATGAAAGAGCGGATGCCGGAGCCGAAGATATGGCCGATGTGCTTCCACAGCGCCGCGTCGAACTGCTCCAGCGCCAGCGCCGCGTTGGGCGCGCGCGTCGCCGCCAGCGCCTTCATGAAGGCGCGATGCCCGCGCAGCACGCTGGCGGTGTAGCCGGTGGAGCGGGCCAGCCGCGCCGGCTCTTCGGCGGTGAGCGGGGGCTCCAGCGCGTCCAGCAGCGGCCGCAGCGCGCTCTGCGCCAGGCCCAGCTCGGCGGCGGCCAGCCGGATTTGCCCGCCCTGTTCGGCGCTGAGGCTGCGGGCGCAGCTGGCCAGGCCCTGCGGCCGCTCACCCAGATCCACCGACAGCGCGCTGGCGCTGGCCTGCGCCCGTGCCGCCAGGCTGCGCGCACCGATCAGGGCCAGGGCGTCCTGCGCCACGGCGCGGCCGCCCAGGGCCGCGGCGAACGGCGCGTGGACGCGCGCATAGCCGCCCGCGGCGGCGGCGGCGGCGGTGACCCGGCCGGCATGCAGTGCCGGGGTGGCGATGGCAGTGGCCACCGCCAGGCACTCGGTCCAGTCGCCGGCGCCCGCGCTGATGCGTTCGCTGCCGCCGACGATGGCGTCCATCTCGACCGTCAGGTCGTTCGCCTGCAGCCGGGTGGCGCCGGCGGCGAGCCCGCAGTCCGCGCTTTCCAGCAGCAGGCAGGCCAGTCCCTGGCGGCCGCCGAGCAGGCCCTCCGGATCGCGCACCCGCAGCAGCAGGCCGAGCAGCTCGGGCGCCTCAGCGGCCGTCGCGAACTGTGCGTCGAGCCGCAGGCGCAGGGCGGTGACGCGCTCGCCCTCGCGCAGCGTCGAAAACACCACCGAGTCCCCGGCCACTGCGTCGAGCACGCCGGCGACCGCCGCGCCGCCGGCCAGGCGCGGCAGCCAGCGGCTCTGCTGTGCCTCGCTGCCGTGGCGGCGCAGCAGCTCGATCCAAGCCAGCCGCTGCGGCGCCGCGATGCGTTCGGCGGCTTGCGGATCGATGGCGGCGATGCGCGCCAGCGCCGCCGACTGCGCCACCGCCGACCACTCCAGCCCGCCGTGATAGTGCGCAATGCCCAGGCCGAAGGCCTGCTGCTCGCGCAGCCAGGCCAGGGCTTCCCGCGGGGCGTGGGCGCGGCTGCGGAAGCCCGCCACCAGCTCATCCACCACCGTCTGCTCGGTCGGCAGCGGCCGCGCCGGCGGGAACGACTGGAAGCGCTGCCAGTCCGGCTCGCCGCCGATCAGCTCGGCCTCCCACCAGGCGGTGCCGGCATCCAGCGCCGCCAGGGCGGCCGGGTCGAGCCGCTGCACCACGCGCTTGAACCAGCCCAGCGCCGGCCGCGACAGCCACTCCTGCCGCAGCGGCGGAATATTGAGCGGCAGCAGGATCACGATCCACAGCAGCGCCAGCAGGCCGAACAGCAGGGCCGAGCCGCCGAAGACGCCGTAGCACAGCACCGTCGCGCCCAGCACCGCGCTGGTGGAGCGGATGCCGGGCCGGTAATAGGCCAGGGCCAGCACGGCGATGGCGACGAACAACAGCCAGAACGGCATGCGCTCAGGTTTCCTGCGTTAAGTCGTCATTCCGGCGAAAGCCGGAATCCAGGGCAACGGAGTGTCTACCCTGAAGTTCTGGATACCGGCTTGCGCCGGTATGACGGTTTACGGTGTGCATTGCGAATTTCATGCGCAAAGACCTTCACGCTTCATGGAGTCACTGCGCCTTCATGCTCTTCTTGCGCGCCGCCTCGAACTCGTCGCCGGCCTGCCAGCTCACCGTGTCCGACGCCAGCAGCGCCTGCCAGCCCAGGGCCAGGCCGAAGCGCGCCAGCGCCGCGCTGCTGGCGAAATCCATCTGCGGCGTCCACTCGTCGCCGGGGCGGTGGTAGCGGTTGGCGGTGTAGTCGTCTTCCTGCGCCTTGCCCCATTCCTTCGGATGGTCGGCGAACTTCACCCCGGCGCCGATCGAGAACGCCGGCACGCCGAAGCGGGCGAAGCTGAAGTGATCCGAGCGGTAGTAGTGGCCGGCGCCCGGGTTGGCGTCCGGTTCGATCTCGTAGTGGAAGGCCTTGGCGGTCTTCTCCACCGTCGGGTAGAAGCTGGTGCGGCCGGCACCGGTGACGTTGACCGACTCCGGCACGCCGATCGGCGGGATGGCGTCGTAGTTCAGGTCCAGCGCGATCTGCGCCGCCGGGATCGGCGGGTGCGCGCCGAGGTAGCGTGAGCCGAGCAGGCCCTTTTCCTCGGCGGTGACGGAGGCGAAGTACACCGGGTGCGGCGGCCGCTCCTTCATCTGGCTGTAGGCATGCGCCAGCTCCAGCAGGATGCCGCAGCCGGTGCCGTTGTCCACCGCGCCGTTGTAGATGTTGTCGCCCGGCATGTTCGGGTCGATGCCCAGATGATCGTAATGCGCGGTGTAGAAGATCGCCTGCTTCGGCGTGCCCTTGTCGCTGCCGGGCAGCATTGCCACCACATTGGGCGACTGGAACTTGCGGATCTTGCTCACCACGTGCGCCTTCAGCCGCAGCGGCAGCTCCACCGCCTTGAAGTCGCGGGTGCCGGCGAGGGCGATCTGCTCGTCCAGCTTGAGGCCGGCGGTGGAGAACAGCAGCCGCGCCACGTCAAGCTGGATCCAGGCGGCCGCCTGCAGCTTCGGCTCCTTGTCGTCCGCCAGGTACACTTGCTCGTTGCTCCAGGAGCTGCGCACCACGTCCCAGGGATAGCTGGCCAGATCAGTGCGGTGGATGATCATAGCGCCGATGGCGCCCTTGCGCGCCGCTTCCTCGAACTTGTACATCCAGCGCCCGTAATAGGTCAGGGAGCTGCCGGTGAAGAACTTGGGGTCCGTCGACGGCGGCTGGTTGACGATGATCAGCACCACCTTGCCCTTGACGTCCACGCCCTTGTAATCGTCCCACTGGTATTCCGGCGCGTCGATGCCGTAGCCGACGAACACCACCGGCGCATCGATCTCGGCCGTCTCGCCCTGGGTCTGGTTGCTGACCACGAAGTCGTCCTGGTACTTCAGCTGCACCGCGTCGCCGCTGGCGGGCTGCAGGGCAAAGCTGGTGGCAGCCTGCGCCTGCACCCCGACAAAGTTCACATTCTGGTAATAGCTGCCGTTGTCGCCGGCCGGCTTGAGGCCGTACTGGGCGAACTGGCTGGCGATGTACTTGGCGGCGATGTCGCCGCCGCGCACGCCCGGGCCGCGGCCTTCCAGCGCGTCGTCGGAGAGGAAGCGCACATGGGCGCTGATGCGCTCGGCATCGATGCCCTGCATCGCCTCGGTCACCGCCGCCGGCAGGCCCAGGTCGGTGGGCGGCGGCGGCAGGGGCGAGGGATCGGCCCCGGCCCCGGCGGCAGCCAGGCCCAGAGCCAGGGCAAGGGCCGCAGTCAGATGCAATCTCATGGAATAAGGTCCCGGATTCAAGGTCTAAGCGAAACTGCTTTGCGGTATGGCGCCAATCTTCGCAGAATTGCCCCATCGGAAAAACCACGGAGCGTGACTAATGCCGGCACCCAGGGGCCCCAGCCAGCGGGACTACTCACCCGCCGACCGTCTGTTGATGCGCCTGCAGCAGGGTCTGCAGGCCCTGGCGCCGCGCGCGCCGGGAGCGGCGGTGGCTGCCTATCCGGCGGCGCGCCTGCCGGAAGCGCCGATGGACGACCAGGCCCGCCGCCGCGCCGCCGGGCTGATGCGGGTCAACCACGCCGGCGAGGTCTCGGCCCAGGCCCTCTACCACGGCCAGGCCCTGGTCTCGCGCGATCCGGAGATCCGCCGGCATCTGCTCCACGCCGCCGACGAGGAGCGCTCCCACCTGCAATGGTGCGAGACGCGCCTGGGCGAGCTGGGCGAGCGGCCGAGCCGGCTCAGCCCGTTCTGGTATGTCGGCTCCTTCGCCATCGGCGCGGTGGCCGGCATCGCCGGCGATCGCTGGAACCTCGGCTTTGTCGAGGAGACCGAGCGGCAGGTGGTGGAGCACTTGGAGGATCATCTCCAGCAGCTGCCGAAAGAGGATCAGCGCAGCCGGGCGATTGTCGAGGCGATGAAGGAGGATGAGGCGCGGCATGGGGATGAGGCCGCGGCGGCGGGGGCGCATCCCTTGCCGTTGCCGGTGAAGAATTTGATGAAGAGGGTGTCGAAGATCATGAAGTTTGGGGCGTACCGCCTGTAACGCCGTTTGTATTTCGTAGGATGTGCTGAGCGTTAGCGAAGCGCATCAATCGCGGCCTGCTTTCCTTCGCGCTCTGAAGTTTTGGAGGCGCGCATTGAAAGCGCGGTAGGTTGGGGTGAGCTTGCGAACCCCAACGTAGGCGGGTAAGGGAGGAATGTTGGGGTTCGCAAGCTCACCCCAACCTACGAGTTCTAACCGTTGGCGCGCATGGTGTGGCGGCGCGGTGAAATCGGCCTGGCTGGCGGCAAATCGCTCCGCTATGTGCGTTTTCCGACAGACGCGGGACCGATTCGGTGTTATACCTCCGTGCTGCCTCCACTCGTCACGTCTGCGGTGACGGGCAACAGGGTTCTCCCCGCTGCGGTGTCGCCATCTCCGGCGCATGAGAATTCCTGATCGCGCATTTCTGCGCAGCGGCAGCGGCGTCCGGCAATTCCGCCGGCCCGGCGATGCACCACGAACAAGCGAGTCGATCATGAATCTCCCCGAATCAGCGGAAAGCCCCCTGGCCGTAGCTCCGGCGCCGCCGCGTACCAACAAGCAGATCAAGGCCAGTTCGATCGCCAACGAGCAGGCGGCGCAGAAGCGCTGGAAGCTGATGCTGGCGGATGCCAAGGCCACCTGGGCCAAGGTGCCGCCGGAAGACCTGACGCGGGTCAACGGCAATCTGCACATCCTGGCCGGGCTGGTGCAGCTGCGTTACCACGTCAGCCGCGAAGAAGCCGACCAGCAGGCCAAGCAGTTTTACGACGCGCATCCCGCGGTTGCCTGAGCCATCCCGCTGTCCCGCTGCGACTTTCCAGGAGCATGCCTCGATGAACATCAGCAACGTCCCCAAGCGGAACGCGGGCGCAGCGGTTCAGCGCGAGGTGGCGCTGGGTCAGGGCGAGCTGGAAAAGCTGTTCGGCGGGCCGGTCAGTACCTCGCCGTCGCGGATCGCCAATAGTCCGCGGCTGTTTCACGGCAAGTTCGCCGATCATCTGTGGTGCGGCTGCTGCAAGCGCGCCTTTCCCAACGGCATGTATCGCCAGGTCGGGGAATTCCGCAAGTGCCCGTACGCGGATTGCGACGGACATGCCTCGGTCGACGCCATGCCCTGGGAGCGGATCAAGGCGGGCAATCCGGACTATCCGGAAACTCCGGCGGTGGGCAAGCGTTATCCGATGCAACCGCCGGCGCAGCCGGTGCGTTCCGCTTTCTTCTAGCCTCGAGCGGGGCAGCGCTGCGTTTGGCGTATCCTGCATTGCGGGAGCCGGCCCGGTTCCCCAGTCCCAGGATTTGCCATTTCCGCGAAGCAGACAGCGCAACAGAGCCGCCTGCTGGCCGTACTGCCGGCCGCGGAGCGCGAGCGGCTGTTTCCACACCTGGAACTGTTGCAGCTGACGGCGGGCCAGATCCTGTATGAATCCAGGACGCGCTTCCAGCACGTCTACTTCCCGGTCGATTGCGTCGTCTCCCTGCTCTACCTGATGGAAGACGGCGCCTCCGCCGAAATCGCGGTGGTGGGCAACGAAGGCCTGGTGGGCATTGCGCTGTTCATGGGCGGCGACACCACGCCGAGCCGCGCGGTGGTGCGCAGCGCCGGCTGCGCCTGGCGCCTGTCGGGCGTTTTGCTGCGGCAGGAGTTCGAGCGCTCGGGTCCCTTGCAGCATCTGCTGCTGCGTTATACGCAGGCCCTGCTCACGCAGATGGCGCAGACCCAGGCCTGCAGCCGGCATCACTCGATCGACCAGCAGGTCTGCCGCTGGCTGCTGCTCAGCCTGGATCGCCTGCCGTCCAGCAAGATGAAGATGACCCAGGATGAAATCGCCAACCTGCTCGGCGTGCGCCGCGAAGGCGTCACCCTGGCTGCCGGCCGGCTGCAGAAGGCCGGCCTGATCGAATATGCCCGCGGCCGCATCGCCGTGCTGGACCGGCGGGGCCTGGAGCAGCAGGCCTGCGAGTGTTACGCCGTGGTCAAGCGCGAATTCGATCGCCTGCTGCCGGACATCATGGCCAGCTGAGATTGCCGCTGTCCGCGCTAAACCCGGTTCCTGTGAAAGAAGTTCTTCACCTGCAGATCGGCTTCGCGTCGATCGAAGGAATAGTGCCGCAGCAGCAGGATGCTCAGCTTCGCCGGATCGCCTTCAATCCTTTCGAGTTCGCCGCTGCTCAGCTTGCTCCAGGTCAGGCGCGCGCTGCCGATGTGCCGACGCCACGTCGATACGGGTAATTTGTTTTCCTGCTGCCCTGACGCGGCAGCAGGCGTCGATCGCGCACCGCTTTCGGGCAAGGCCGCCGCTGTCGCGGGTGGCTTGATCGGGTAGAACGTGGCGGTGCTGAAAACCGGTGTCCGCCCGATGACCGGCGGCTTCATCGCATCTGCGGGTGTTGGCGGGGTGTAGATTGCGTTCATGCGGACTCCTGCAGCGGAGCCGCGGCGATTGCCGTTCGGCCCCCCTGCGCTAGTCCGCGACGATATCCGCAACCGGCGCAGCCGTCTGTTCGCTTTCACACTGACGGATGACGGGGCGGCGTATGGCGTACACTCGACGCCCAATCACAGGAGCCGTGAGCCATGGCGCAATCAATCAGGCTTCTAGGCTGGCTCGATCCGGAACTGCCCGCGCGCTGGAAGGAAAGCGGCCAGTACGAATTCCGCATGAAACTTTCCGAAGTGCCCTCTTCCTCATGGAAGAAAAGCTTCAGCGATCAGAGCAAGAATCAGGTGCCGAGCGTGGTCATCGAACAGGACATCCTGGTGGTGGCCTGCGAGCTCAACGAAATCGAAACGGCCGCCAGCCGCATCAAGCAGCGGCTGGGCCAGACCAATCAGGCGGTCAGCCGCATCGAGCACGAGGCCGACGAGCGCGTTGCGCGCCAGATGTCCGCCGCCGAGGAATTGAGAAAGAAGATATTGGCCGCGGTGCAGGACATCCGCTTCGACGAGCCGTAGCCGTTCGCGGATCGAGATGTGTGCGATAGCGTACCGACGCCGCACTTCCCAATCCGGTATCGTCGTCAGGATCGCGGCATTGCCGCGTCGATGGCAGCAGGTGTAATCCGATGGGCCCGCGACAGATCGGTGCGTTTCGGGCACGCGACAATGATTGGATCTCCAAAGGTGATGCGGCGCCAGACCCGCAGCAAAGGGTGGTGTCGGCATGGAAAAGAAGCAGATGGAGAGAACCTTCGGCGGCCCGATCGTCCTCGGCCGGGCAAGGAAATCGCCAGGCGCCGGCTGGTTATGGTCAAAGCGTGAAGCGCATCTTTGGTGCAGGCTTTGCAGCCGCACCTTTCCCAACGGCACCTGTCGCGTGCTCGATGGCGTCGAACACTGCCCCTACGTCGACTGTGATGGCACGGTGGCGGAGGACGCCTCCGACTGGGGCAGTATCCGCCGCGAGCATCCGAACTATCCGCTGGCGCCCTGGCTGGGTATTCAATATCCGCTCAACATCTCCAACGCAAAAATGACGCGCTAGCCCCATGCACGATGCCACCACAGTCACACCCGGCCCAGCGGACGCCGGAAGCACCGCCGAAGCGGAAAGCCATGCGGAATCCGCCGCACTGATTCAGCATCATCTGCTGTCGGCCGATGAGCCGCCCGCCGTGCTGGTGGAGCGCGCGGACGCCGGCTCCGATTTCGTCCTGGCCTGCGATCATGCCGGCCGCGACATTCCGCATTCCCTGGATGCGCTGGGTCTTTCGGAAACGGAGCTGGCGAGCCACATCGCCTGGGACATCGGCGCGGCGGGTGTCGCCCGGCGCCTGGCGGAAAGGCTGGATGCGACGCTGGTGTTGCAGCCCTATTCGCGCCTGGTGATCGATTGCAACCGCACCCCGGGGTCGGTGGAGTCGATCGCCGAGCGCAGCGAGTGGACCTATATCGCCCGCAACGAGAACCTTGCACCGGCGGCGATCGAGGCGCGGCAGCGCGAGATCTTCCAGCCCTATCACGATGCGCTGCGCGACATCATCGACGCGCGCTCGCGTCAGCGCCGGCAAACCATCCTGGTCTCGCTGCATAGCTTCACCCCCTCATACCGCGGCGCCGCCCGTCCCTGGCATATCGGCGTGATGTATCACCGCGATGCGCGGCTGGCGCTGGAGCTGCTGAAGCTGCTGCGCCGCGACGAGCGCCTGCCGGTCGGCGACAACGAGCCCTATTCGATCAGCGACGAAACCGATTACACCATTCCGGTCCACGGCGAGGCGCGCGGCATTGCGCACGTCGCACTGGAAATCCGCCAGGACCTGATTGCCGATGAACTCGGCCAGACCACCTGGGCCGGGCGCCTGGCCAAGCTGCTCAAGCAGGCCTCGGAGCGCGTCGCCGCGGTGTAGGAGTCGGGCGAAAATTCGCGCGGAGGTTCGCGCATCCCGGGCCACGGCCCGGTTCAATGAAGGCACAGGACAAAGCCATGCGCATCCGGATCGGTTACGAGTTGGTCTATGAGTTTCCCCGGCCGACGCCGATGATCCTGACCCTGAACGTGCACTACAGCCGCGCCTCGGATCTGGTGCGGCCCGATCACCTGATCACCAGTCCCTCGATCCCGGTGTCTTCCTACCGCGACAGCTTCGGCAACTGGTGCAGCCGCCTGATTGCACCGCAGGGCCGCTTGCGGCTCACCGCCGACGCCCTGATCAACGATTCCGGCCTGCCCGAAGCGAGCCTGCCGGGCACCTGGCAGAGCGAGGTGCAGAACCTGCCGGAGGAAACGCTGTTGTTCCTGCTCGGCAGCCGCTATTGCGAGACCGACCAGCTGTCCGACACCGCCTGGAAACTGTTCGGCCAGGCGCCGATGGGCTGGGGCCGGGTCCAGGCGATCTGCGATTTCGTGCACAACCATATTGTCTTCGGCTACGAGCACGCCAGCGCCACCAAGACCGCGCTCCAGGTCTATAACGAACGCACCGGCGTGTGCCGCGATTACGCCCACCTGGCCATCGCCTTCTGTCGCTGCATGAACATCCCGGCGCGCTACTGCACCGGCTATCTCGGCGACATCGGCATGCCGCCGCCCTACGGCGCCATGGATTTCGCCGGCTGGTTCGAGGCCTGGCTCAACGGCGCCTGGTACACCTTCGATGCCCGCAACAACCAGCCCCGCATCGGCCGCGTCCTCATCGCCCGCGGCCGCGACGCGGCGGACGTGGCGATCAGCACCTGCTTCGGTGAGAACAAGCTGGAGAGTTTCCGGGTATGGACGGATGAAGTGGTGTAATTACCTTTCTTGGTTCTTCGTAGGATGCGCTGAGTCCCTCGGCTGCGCCCGGGATAAACGCAGCGAAGCGCATCAATCGCGTCAGAAGCCACGGTAAACGGTGCGCTTCCCCCGGATCAAGTCCGGGGTCAGCACACCTTACGACAGAAACAAAAAAGCCGGGGCACCGCAAGGTGCCCCGGCTTTTTAACGATCAGCCGCTTACTTGGTTTTGCCGGCCGTCAACCCGCGCGCTTCGAGCAGCGGGCCCACTTCCGGCGGCTTGCCGTAGAAGTCCACGAACAGCGAGGTGGGATCGGCGCTGAAGCCGCGTGACAGCACCTTGGCGCGCAGCAGGTCGCCGTTCTCGCGCTTGAGGCCGCCGTGCGTGTTCATCCAGTGCTCGGTGTCCTTGGCCAGCACGTCGCTCCAGATGTAGGCGTAGTAGCCCGCGGCATAGCCGTTGGAGAAGACGTGGGAGAAGTACGGCGTGTGGTAGCGCGGCGGCACCAGGGCGTAGTCGATGTTGTTCTTCTTCAGCGCCGCGGCCTCGAACGCCATCACGTCCTTCGCTTCCGGCGTCTGCCCGGGTGGAATCTCGTGCCAGGCCATGTCGACGATCGCCGCCGACAGGTACTCGCCGGTGGTGAAGCCGGCGTTGAACTTGCGCGCCGCCAGCACCTTGTCCAGCAGTTCCTTGGGCATCGGCGCGCCGGTCTGGTAGTGCTTGGCGTAGTTGGCCAGCACCTGCGGATCGTGCGACCACATCTCGTTGTACTGCGAGGGATATTCGACGAAGTCCGGCGGCGTGGCGGTGCCGGCGAACAGCGGGTACTGCACGTTGGAGAACATGCCGTGAATGGCATGGCCGAACTCGTGGAACATGCCGTTGACGTCGTCGAAGCTGAGCAGCACCGGCTGGCCTTCCGGCGGCTTCGGCAGGTTGAGGTTGTTGACCACCACCGGCTTCAGGCCAAGCAGCTTGGACTGGCTGATGTACTCGTTCATCCAGGCGCCGCCCTGCTTGTTGTCGCGGGCGAAGTAGTCGGCCAGGAACAGCGCCAGCGGCGTGCCGTCCTCGTTGAACACCTCGAACACGCGCACGTCCTTCTGGTACACCGGCAGGTCGGTACGTTCCTTGAAGGTCAGGCCGTAGAGCTGGTGCGCGGCATAGAACACGCCGTCCTGCAGCACATGGTTGAGCTCGAAGTAGGGCTTCACCTGCGACTCGTCGAAGGCATAGCGCTTCTGGCGCAGTTGCTCGGCGTAGTAGGCCCAGTCCCAGGGCTGCAGCTGGAAGGCCTTGAGGTGATTGGCCTTGGCGTCGGCGTCGGCCAGCTTCTGCAACTCGGCGGCGTCCTTGCGCGCGTTGGCGAAGGCGCCCTGTGCCAGCTGCGCCAGCATCTTGTTCACCGCTTCCGGCGTGCCGGCGGTCTCGTCCTCCAGCGCGTAAGAGGCGAAGTCCTTGTAGCCCAGCAGCGCCGCCTTGTCGGCGCGCAGCTTGACGATCTGCGCCACGGTGGCGGTGCTGTCGTCGGGGCCGCCGTTGCCGCGGGCGATGGAGGCCTTGTAGATGCGCTCGCGCAGCTCGCGGTTCTTCAGCTGCGCCAGCGGCGGCTGGCCGGTGGTGTTCATCAGGGTGAGGACCCACTTGCCGTCGAGCTTGCGGGTTTTGGCGGCCTGCGCGGCGGCGGCGACCAGGTCGGCCGGCATGCCGTCCAGGTCGGATGCCTGATCGACCACGATGGCGCCGTCATTGGTGGCTTTCAGCACCGTCTGCTGGAACTGGGTGGTGAGCGAGGAGATCTGCTCGTTGAGCTTGCGCAGCTTGTCCTTGTCCGCCTCCGACAGCTTGGCGCCGGCGCGCACGAACAGCACGTGGTAGCGCTCCAGCAGGCGCAGCGATTCGGGGTCGAGGCCGAGCGTGGCGCGATCCTGATACAGCTTGTCGACGCGGGCGAACAGCGCCGGATCGAGGAAGATCGCATCCTGGTGCGCCGACAGCTTGGGTGCCATTTCGCTCTGGATCTTGTCCAGCTCGTCGCTGGTGTTGGACGAGGTCAGGTTGAAGAACACGGTGGAGACGCGCGCCAGTTCCCGCCCGGAGCGCTCCAGCGCGACGATGGTGTTGTCGAAGCTCGGCGCTTCCGCGTTGTGGGCGATGGCGTCCACTTCCTTGCGCTGCGCCGCCATGCCCTCATCGAAGGCCGGCCGGTAGTCCGCATCCTTGATCTTGTCGAACGGCGGCAGGTTGTAGGGCAGGGTGCTGTCCTGGGCGAACGGCGAAGGCGCCGGGGTGGCGGCCGGCTGTGCCGGCGCGGGGGCGGGTGTCGTCGTGTTGTTGCAGGCCACCAGTCCGGCTCCCATGGTGAACATTGTTGCGAGTGCCGCATAGCGCAGCTTTGAAGCTCTCATTTTCTACTCCCTTGATCACGGCGTATACGCCGCAACGGGCCTTATTTCGGGGCTGGGCGGCGTACGGCATTTAAGGATGGCTGAATCGCCAAAGCACACTTTTAACTTGGATGCGGCAAGCTGGCAATCGGTTTAAAGTGCACGGCTGCAAATGGGGGATAGGGGCCGGATTCCGGCGCTTGAACGCCGGCCGTCGGGCGCCGCCACGCGAAAATTCAGGGTTTGGGGGAATGGGGATGAATGGCAGGTTGGTGAAGCCGGTATCGGCGGTGCTGTTGCTGCACATGGCGTTTTCCTTGGGAGCCTGTTCCGGAGGCGGTTCGTCGGGCGGTGGCGGATCTTCTTCTGGTGCAGGTTCCTCTTCCAGCAGCAGTTCTTCTTCCAGTGGCAGTTCTTCGTCCGGCGGGAGTTCTTCATCCTCCGGCGCCGTGGCCATGTGCCCCAACCTGCCGCAGGCCAACGGCCTGATCGGCCAAGCTAGCTACACCCTGGGCGCCGCCAATACCGGCGGTACATCCGGCTCGACGCTGAGCGCTCCGCTGGGCGCGCTGAGCCAGGAGGGCGCGATCTGGTATCTCGCGGACAGTGCCAACAACCGCATCCTGGGTTATTCCTCTGCCGCGCCCACCGGCATCACCGGCGCCGCCAGCTTCATCATCGGCCAGCCGAATGCCCAGAGCACCGCCGGCGGCACGGGTCCGGTATCCGGCAGCCCGATCGGCTTTTCCAATCCCGCCAAGGCGTCCGTCGGCACCGTCGGAGGCACCAGCTATCTGGTGGTGGCCGACAGCGGCAACAACCGGGTGCTGATCTGGAACAGGCTGCCGACGACGAACACGGCGCCCAATGTAGTGCTGGATCAACCCGATTTCAGCTCCAGCGATGCCAACCACCCCAATGCCACGGTATCGGCATCCAGTCTCAGCGATCCGACCGCGGCGGTCATCGGCAGCAAGGGGCAGTTGATCGTGGTGGACCAGGGCAACAACCGCGTGCTGGTCTGGAATGCCGTGCCGACCATCAACAACGCACTTGCCAATGTTGAATTGGGGCAGGCCGCCATCAACCCCGCGGGCGTTGTCACCTGCACCACGAACGCGGGGGTTTCCGGAGCGTGCTTCGCCAACTCCGCTCAGGGTGTCGACACGTATAACGCCGCCGCCCAGAGTTACGTTCTGGCCATGCGCCTGCCTACCGACGCATGGACCGATGGCACGCGCCTTCTGGTTTCCGATACCGGCAACAACCGCGTGTTGTTCTGGGCTGCCGTGCCGAACGTCAACGACAAACTGCCCGACAATCTCATCGGCGCCGGCCAGTTCGGTACATTCAGTCCGGCTGGGGGAGCGGGCGCTCAAGGACTGAGCGGGCCGCGGAGTGTTGCTTCAGACGACGTCGACGTGTTTGTCGGCGATACCCGGAACAACCGCGTGCTGGAGTACGCCGGTTATCTGAATGCTCCCGCCAATAGCCCGTCGGCGAGATATGTGTTCGGCCAGAGCGATTTTACTCACATCGCCCCCAACGATCCCGATCAGAACAGCATAGCCGGAGACCAGCGCACCAACCCTGCGACCGACGGCATCACCGCAGGCACCATGGATGCGCCTACTGGCGTTTTCGCCACGTCCAGCAACGATCTGTTCGTGACCGACAGCGGCAACAACCGCGTGCTGCATTTCGCCATCTCGTCCGGCGTCGATGGCAGCGAGAATTACATTCCCTGCAGCCCCTGAGCCGCCCCGGAAGGCGGCTGCGGAAACGAAAAAGGCGGCCAGTGGCCGCCTTTTTCCTTGAAGCTCTACGACTCAGCGCTGGATATTGCGGCCGTAGAAGATTTCCATGATCTCGTGGTCGACGCGCTCGCGGATGCGCTTGGCATCGCGCGGCGGCAGTTCCGAGACGCCTTCACCGAAGAGGTAGGTGTCCAGGTCGAGCTGCTTCAGGCGCATCTTGGTGTGGAAGATGTTTTCCTGGTAGACGTTGACATCCACCATGTCGTAGCGCTCCTTGATGTCGCGCGAGATGAAATTCTGGATCGAGTCGATCGAGTGGTCGATGTAGTGCTTCATGCCGCGCACGTTGCGGGTGAAGCCGCGCACGCGGTAGTCCATCACCACGATGTCCGACTCGAAGCTCTTGATCAGGAAGTTCAGGCACTTCAACGGCGAAATCTTGCCGCAGGTGGAGACGTCGATGTCGGCGCGGAAGGTGCTGATGCCGGCGTCCGGGTGCGTTTCCGGATAGGTGTGGACGGTGATGTGGCTCTTGTCCAGATGCGCCACCACCGAGTCCTTCTCCACCAGTCCCGGCGTGGTCAGGCCGTCATGGTGGCCTTCGGAGATCAGCATGGTCACCGAGGCGCCCTGCGGATCGTAGTCCTGGCGCGCCACGTTGAGGATGTTGGCGCCGACGATGTCCGCCACCTCGGTGAGGATGGTGGTCAGGCGCTCGGCGTTGTAGGCCTCGTCGATGTACTCGATGTATTCCTGCTGATGCTGCGTGCTGCGCGCATAGCAGATGTCGTAGATGTTGAAGCTCAGCGTCTTCGTCAGGTTATTGAAACCGAGGAGCTTGAGCTTGGGATTATTGGTGGCCTTGGTCAACGCAGGCATCTCCGAAAAAAACCGAAAAATCGCGGTCGCCGGGGCCGCGGAAACGCGCATTATCCGGCCAAATTATTGCGAATGCGAGTACGCCGGTCGGATGCCGCCGCAAACAGCGGCTCCGTCACAGGTTAAACGGCGGATGTTGAAGCTCTGGTGACAGCCCGGAAGCTAGCCGCCAGGCGGCTCTCAGGCCAGCTCGACCAGCTCGTAACCGTGGGTCACCGGGCAGGCCTGCTGCAGCATGATCGAGGCCGAGCAATACTTCTCGGCCGACAGCTGCACCGCCCGTTTCACCTGGTTTTCCGACAGGCCCTTGCCGCTGACGGTGAACTGCAGGTGGATCTTGGTGAAGACCTTGGGATCGGTCGCGGCGCGTTCGCCGGAAACCGCCACTTCGCAGCCGGCTACCGGCTGCCGGGCTTTCTTGAGGATGTGCACGATATCCACGGCGGAGCAGGAACCGACCGAAACCAGCATCATTTCCATCGGCCGGGGCCCCAGGTTGCGGCCGCCGATTTCGGCCGGCCCATCAATCACCAGGCTATGTCCGCTGCCGGTTTCGGCGATGAACTCTGCATTTTCCACCCACTTTACCCGCGCTTCCATCATTGCTCCGGTTTTGGTGAAACTTGTCCGCGATCCGCCCAGGATTTGTGTTACTTTTCACCACTATAAGGCGAAAGCTGCCCAAAAAGCTTTGGCCGGCCCGACAAAAATCAAGGGGATGTACGTGTTCGACAAACCAGTCGTCCAGGCTTTCGTGGCGATGGCGCACAAGCGCAGCTATCCCCCGAAGCACACCATCGTTCATGCCGGCAGCGTGCCGCAAACCCTGTACCTGATCCTGGAAGGATCGGTCAGCGTGCTGGTCGAGGACACCAACGGCCGCGAGATGGTGCTGGCCTATCTCAACCCCGGGGAATTCTTCGGCGAGATGTGTCTGTTTCCCGAGCAGCAGGTCCGCACCGCCATCGTCCGCACCCGCACCGCGGCGCTGGTGGCGGAGGTCGGCTACCAGGCGTTCCGCAGCTTCAACCGCGAGCATCCGGACATCATGTTCGAGGTGGCGGGCCAGCTGGCCACGCGCCTGCGCGATACCAGCCGCCGCCTGCGCGACCTGACCTTCCTCGACGTCGCTGGCCGCCTGGCCCGCACCCTGCTCGACCTGACCCAGCAGCCGGATGCCAAGGTCAACGCCAAGGGCACGGTGGTGCGTATCAGCCGGCAGGAGCTGGCGCGCATCGTCGGCTGCTCGCGCGAAATGGCCGGCCGCGTGCTGAAGAAGCTGGAAGAGGACGGGCTGGTCAGCACCCAGGGGCGCAGCATCCTGGTTGCCAGCGGCGGGCGTCTGGCGGAGTACAAAGCGGACTAAACGCCATTGCAAAATTATCCCCTCTCCCCGCGCAGCGGGGAGAGGGTTAGGGAGAGGGGCGCCGGCGCAGCCGGCTTTTGTCGCAGAGATCAGGCTTCGGTGCGTTCGGCCGCGCCCCCTCTCCCCCACGTTCGTGGGGGAGAGGGGGCTTTGAAATCTAAGGTGAGAGCAGCGCTTTGAGGGCGGCACCGGGACTCGGCTGCCGCATCAGCGACTCGCCGATCAGGAAGCGCCGCACCTCCGCCGCCTGCATCCGCGCCACGTCGGCGCGGGTGAAGATGCCGCTTTCGGTGATCACCTCGTAGCCGGCGGGAATCAGCGGCAGCAGTTCCAGGGTGGTTTCCAGGCGGGTTTCGAAGGTGCGCAGGTTGCGGTTGTTGATGCCCAGCAGCACCGGCTGCGGCAGCTTCAGCGGCAGCACCGCTTCCAGCTCGGTCCGGTCATGCACTTCCACCAGCACGTCCATGCCCAGCTGGTGGGCCAGCAGGGCCAGTTCTTCCAGCTTGGCCGGCCGCAGGGCGGCGGCGATGAGCAGCACGCAGTCGGCGCCGATGGCGCGCGCCTCGATCACCTGCAGCGGATCGATCAGGAAATCCTTGCGGATCACCGGCAGCGTGCAGGCCGCCCGTGCCTGTTGCAGGTAGTCGTTGTGGCCCTGGAAGAACTTCTCGTCGGTCAGCACCGACAGGCAGGCGGCGCCGCCGCTGGCGTATTCGCGGGCGATCCAGGTAGGGTCGAAGTCGGCGCGGATCAGGCCCTTGCTGGGCGAGGCCTTCTTGATCTCGGCGATGATGCCGGCACCAAGCCGGCCGGCCGCCGCGGTCAGGGCGCGGGCGAAGCCGCGCGGCGCATCGGCTTGCGCCGCGGCCTGTTCCAGCGCGGCGCGCGTGGTGCGCTGCGACAGCGCGGCGATCTCCTCGTGCTTGCGCGCGAGGATCGTATCCAGAATGTCCGCCTTGGCGGTGCTCATGACAATTTCAATTTCTGGGTGGTACTGACGAACAGATCCAGCCGGGCGCGTGCCGCGCCGCTGGCCAGGGTGTCCCGGGACAGGGTGATGCCGGCGGCGATGGAGTCGGCCAGGCCGGCGCTGTACAGCGCGGCGCCGGCATTGAGGGTGACGATGTCGCGGGCGATGCCGGGCTGGTTGTCCAGGGCTTGCAGCAGCAGGGTTTTCGACTCCTGGGCGTTCTCCACCCGCAGGTTGCGGCTGGCCGACATGGCGAAGCCGAAGTCCTCCGGATGCACCTCGTATTCGCGCACCTGGCCATCGCGCAGCTCGCCCACCTGGGTGGCGGCGCCAAGCGAGATCTCGTCCATGCCGTCCTTGCCCCACACCACCAGGGCGCGCTGTGCGCCCAGCCTTTGCAGCACCCGCACCTGGATGCCGACCAGGTCCGGGTGGAACACGCCCATCAGGATGTTCGGCGCGCCGGCCGGGTTGGTCAGCGGGCCGAGGATGTTGAACAGGGTGCGCACGCCCATCTCGCGCCGTACCGGCGCCACCGCCTTCATCGCCGGATGGTGCAGCGGGGCGAACATGAAGCCGATGCCGGTCTGCTCGATGCAAGCCGCCACCTGCGGCGGCGACAGTTCGATATGGGCGCCCAGGGCTTCCAGCACATCGGCGCTGCCGGATTTGGAGGAGACGCCGCGGCTGCCGTGCTTGGCCACCCGCGCGCCGGCCGCCGCCGCCACGAACATCGAGGCGGTGGAGATGTTGAAGCTGCTGGCGCCGTCGCCGCCGGTGCCGACGATGTCGAGCAGATGCGCATGCGGCGGCGTTTGCACCTTCAGCGCGAATTCGCGCATCACCTGCGCCGCCGCGGTGATCTCGCCGATGGTTTCCTTCTTCACCCGCAGGCCGGTGAAAATGGCGGCGATCATCACCGGCGATACTTCCCCGCTCATCACCTGACGCATCAGCTCGACCATCTCGTCGTGGAAGATCTCGCGATGCTCGATGGTGCGCTGCAGGGCTTCCTGGGGGGTGATCGGCGGCATCTTATTTCCCCGTAGGGCGGGCCGTGCCCGCCGTCAGCGCCATCGTCGGCGAAAAGCCGGCGGGCATGGCCCGCCCTACGGTAGGCGCGGCCGAATTGTTCGGGAAGGGCTTCATGGGAATTATTTCCCCTCCAAAAAATTCTTCAGCATGTCATGCCCATGCTCGGTCAGGATCGATTCCGGATGGAACTGCACGCCCTCCACCGGCAAGGTCTTGTGGCGCAGGCCCATGATCTCATCCACCGAGCCGTCCTCGTGCTGGGTCCAGGCGGTGACTTCGAAATCCGCCGGCAGGCTGGCGCGCTCCACGATCAGCGAGTGATAGCGGGTGGCGGTGAACGGCGTCGGCAGGCCGCTGAACACGCCCTTGGCCTGATGGTGGATCAGGCTGGTCTTGCCGTGCATCACCTGCCGCGCGCGCACCACCTTGCCGCCGAAGGCCTGGCCGATGGCCTGGTGGCCGAGGCAGACGCCGAGGATGGGAAAGCGCCCCTTGAGGCGTTCGATCAGTTCCAGGCAGATGCCGGCCTCGTTCGGCGTGCAGGGGCCGGGCGAGAGCACGATGCGTTCGGGTTTGAGCGCTGCCACTGCGTCCACGCTGATCTGATCGTTGCGGTACACCTGCACTTCCGCGCCCAGCTCGCCCAGATATTGGACCAGGTTGTAGGTGAAGGAGTCGTAGTTGTCGATCATCACGATCATGACTGCGCCCCCGCGGCCAGAGCCGCCGCTTTCATCATGGCGCGTGCCTTGTTCATGGTTTCTTCCCACTCCAGCTCCGGCACCGAGTCGGCCACCACGCCGCCGCCGGCCTGCACGTGCAGTGTGCCGTCCTTGATCACGGCGGTGCGGATGCCGATGGCGGTGTCCATATTGCCGTCCCAGCCGAGGTAGCCGACGGCGCCGCCGTAGATGCCGCGCTTCACCGGTTCCACCTCGTCGATGATCTGCATGGCCCGTACCTTGGGCGCGCCGGACAGGGTGCCGGCGGGGAAGGCCGCGGCCAGCGCGTGCAGCGCGTCGAGGCCGGGCTTGAGCTTGCCGGTGACGTTGGAGACGATGTGCATGACGTGCGAGTAGCGCTCGATCACCATGCGCTCGGTCAGCCGCACCTGGCCGGTCTGCGCCACGCGGCCGACGTCGTTGCGGCCGAGGTCGATCAGCATCAGGTGCTCGGCGATCTCCTTCGGATCGGCCAGCAGCTCCCGCGCCAGCGCCTCGTCTTCCTCCGCCGTGGCGCCGCGCTTGCGCGTGCCGGCGATGGGGCGCACGGTCATCTCGCCGTCCTCCACCCGCACCAGCACTTCCGGCGATGACCCGACCACATGGTGATCGCCCAGATGCATGCAGTACAGGTAGGGCGAGGGATTGAGGCGGCGGATGGCGCGGTACAGCGCCACCGGCTCGGCATGGAACGGCGCCGACAGTCGCTGCGAGGGCACCACCTGCATCACGTCGCCGGCGGCGATGTACTGCTTGATCTTGTCCACCGCCGCGTAATAGCCCGGCTGGCTGAAGCCGGAGCTGAATTGCGGCGCGGCGGCCGCCGCGGCGGTCTTGCGCGCATGCGGCAGCGGCTCGGCCAGCTCGGCCTCGATCGCGTCCAGGCGGCCGCGGGCGCGGGCCTGGTCGGCCGCGTCGTCGATGCGGGCGTGCACCACCAGGGTCAGGGTGGCGCGCAGGCTGTCGAAGATCGCCAGTTCCTCGGCGCGCATCAGCAGGATGTCGGGCACGCCGAGCGGGTCGGCTTTGTCGCCGGCCAGCTTGGGCTCGAAGTAGCGCACGCAGTCGTAGCCGAAATAGCCCACCAAGCCGCCGGAGAAGCGCGGCAAGTGGCTTTCCGGCCGCACCCGGGTCTGCGCCGCATAGGCGCGCAGCCAGGCGATGGGATCGGCCGCGTTGGCCTGCTCCACCACTGCGCCGTCGCGCAGCAGGCGCACTTCGCGGCCGCGCACGGTCAGCAGTTCGCGGCAGGGCAGGCCGATGAAGGAGTAGCGGCCCCAGCGCTCGCCGCCCTGCATCGATTCCAGCAGGAAGCTGTAGGGGCGGTTGCCCAGCTTGAGGTAGGCGCCGACGGGGGTATCGAGGTCGCCGGGCAGTTCGCGCGTCAGCGCGACATGGGTGTAGTTCGCGGGTTCGCCAGGATTGTGGCCAGCGTTTTCGGTTTTCATCTGTTGCTCGGGTGCAGCGCCCGCAAGGGCGGGCAGGGACGGTTCGATCAGGGCAAAAGGGGCCTGGACGTCACCATCGCCAACCGAGATTGAGGCGCGCGCAAAGCCGTGTCGGGATCTTCGACATGGGCTCAGGCCTTGGCGATCGCTTCGCGCATGGCACGGATTGTAGCCGCATAATCCTTCGCCCCGAAAATGGCCGAGCCGGCGACGAAGGTATCGGCCCCGGCGGCGGCGATGGCGCCGATGTTGTCGATCTTTACCCCGCCGTCAATTTCCAGGCGGATCTGGCGGCCCGGATGGGCGGCGACGTAAGCGTCGATCAGCTTGCGCGCCTCGCGCAGCTTGTCCAGTGCGCTCGGGATGAAGCTTTGCCCGCCGAAGCCGGGGTTGACCGACATCAGCAGCACCAGGTCCACCTTGTCCATGACGTAGCGCAGGTGGTCCAGCGGCGTCGCCGGGTTGAACACCAGGCCGGCGGTGCAGCCGGCGTCGCGGATCGCCTGCAGGCTGCGGTCGATATGCTGGGTCGCTTCCGGGTGGAAGCTGATATGGCTGGCGCCGGCCTTGGCGAACATCTGCGCCAGCTCGTCCACCGGCGTGACCATCAGGTGCACGTCGATCGGCGCGCTGACGCCGTGCTTGCGCAGGGCTTCGCAGATCATCGGGCCGATGGTCAGGTTGGGCACGTAATGGTTGTCCATCACGTCGAAATGCACCCAGTCGGCGCCGTCGGCAATGACCCGGTCCACTTCCTCGCCCAGCCGCGCGAAGTCGGCGGAAAGGATGCTGGGGGCGATGACGGCGGGCTGGCGGCTCATGGCGCCGGATTATCGCAGAAGTCAGTGGTTAGTGATTAGTGGCCAGTGATTAGTAAAACACCCTTCTTTTGACGTTACTAACCACTAATCACTAGCCACTGACCACTAATTTTGTTTTGCGCCGAGGGCGCTGTTTGCATAAAGTGACGCCTTCTTTCCGGCATTTTTCTCCAATGATCGCTTCGATGGGTATCGCCCTGGCGCTGCATGTCCTGTCCGCCGTGGTCTGGGTCGGAGGCATGTTCTTCGCTTATCAGTGCCTGCGTCCGGCGGTGGCGGAGCTGGGCCCGGCCGAGCGCACCGCGCTGTGGGCGCGGGTGCTGGGACGCTTTTTCCGCTGGGTGCTGATCGCCGTGCCGCTGATCCTGCTCAGCGGTCTGTGGATGATGATGAACGAGTTGCCGGCGGTGCCGGTGCGCGTGCACCTGATGCTGGGGATCGGCGTGGTCATGATGCTGCTGTTCCTGCATGTCTATTTCGCCCCGTTCGGCCGCCTGCGCCGCGCGGTTGCCGCCGGCGACACGCCGCTGGCGGCGGCCCAGGTCGGCACCATCCGCAAGCTGGTGGCGGTGAACCTGGCGCTGGGCCTGATCGTGGTGGTGATCGCCACGGCCGGAAGATATCTGCTGCCCGCTTGATAGGCGCGCTGAAACGAGGAAGGCTGGAGCTATGGAAGAAGGTCTGTTCGAATCGCGGATCGAAAGTCTGCCGCTGATCCACCGCGGCAAGGTGCGCGATCTATACGCGCTGGGGCAGGAGCACCTGCTCATCATCACCACCGACCGCCTGTCCGCGTTCGACGTGGTGCTGCCGCGCGCCATCCCCGGCAAGGGCAAGGTGCTGACCGAGCTGACCGCCTTCTGGATGCGCCGCTTCGAGAGCCGCATCCCCAATCACTTCGCCGTTCCGGAAGTGGATCTAGCCCGCCATCTGCGGCCGGAGGAGCTGGAGCAGTGTCTCGGCCGCGGCGTGGTGGTGCGCAAGCTGCGCGCCCTGCCGGTGGAAGCGGTGGCGCGCGGCTACCTGATCGGCTCCGGCTGGAAGGATTACCAGGCCAGCGGCGCCGTCTGCGGCGTGGCCCTGCCGCCGGGCCTGCAGCTCGCGGACCAGCTGCCGCAGCCGATTTTCACGCCCGCTTTCAAGGCCCCCAAGGGCGAGCACGACGCCAATATCTCCTTCGCCGAGACCGAGCGCCTGGTCGGCCCGCAGCTGGCGGCGCAGGTGCGCGACATCACCCTGGCGCTGTACCGCGAGGCCTCCGAGTACGCCGCCACCCGCGGCATCATCATCGCCGACACCAAGTTCGAGTTCGGCATCGACGAGGGCGGCAAGCTGCACCTGATCGACGAGGTGCTGACGCCCGATTCCTCGCGCTTCTGGCCCGCCGCCGGCTACCGCCCCGGCATCAGCCCGCCGAGCTTCGACAAGCAGTACGTGCGCGATTACCTGGAAACCCTGGACTGGAACAAGACCGCTCCCGGTCCGCCGATGCCGGACGAGGTGGTGCTGAGAACGGCGGAGAAGTATCGCGAGGCGCAAAGGCTGCTGACGGGCTTCTGAGTCGCGATTGCGGGGCCTGCGGGCCAGTTACAAGGCTTTTAAGGCGCTGTTATCCTCCAGCCACCTGACAACAACGTCGGTTCGGAGGAAATAAAAATGACAATCGCCTTCTGGTGCGTGCTTGCCGCGGCCGCCCTGATCTACTTCGCCACCGGCCTGGCCAAGATTGGCGGGCGCATGCCGCCGAACGCCAACCACAGTCCGCGCGAGTGGCTGGACCAGCTGCGGGGCTGGCCCAAGCGGGCGCATTTCGCGCAGCAGAACGGCTTCGAGGTGTTTCCGATCTTTGCCGCCGCGGTGATCATCGCGCAGCTGGCCCACGCGCCGCAGGCGCGGATCGACAATCTGGCCCTGGCGTTCATCGCCTGCCGCGTCGTCTACCTGATGCTCTATCTCGCCGATATCGCCTATCCGCGCACCGCCGTGTGGGCCGCGGGCATGGCGTGTATCGTGTGGTTGTTTTGCCTCGGCGCCTAATCCAAATCCGGACCGGAGCTTGCCATGCAGATCAAGATTGAAATCGATGTGAAGCCGGAAGAGCTGCGCCGCTTCCTGGGGCTGCCGGATGTGGCCGGGCTGCAGGAGGATGTGTTGCAGTTCCTGCGCGAGAAGCTGGGGGCGGCGAGCGAGAGCTTCGACCCCGCCAGCTTCGTCAAGGACAACCTGCAGACCATCCGCAACAGCACGCCGTGGAAGAAATTCGTGGCGGCGGCCAAGGCCCGCGCGCCGCATCTGTCGCCGGAGCCGGAGGAGGCCGCGCCGAAGAAGCGTGCCAGGGCGCGTCCGGTCGCCAAGCGTGCCAGGGCGGCCAAGAAGCAGGGGACCGCGCAGCGGCCGGAAGCGCCGGCCGCGGATGCCGCGGACGAAAGCTAGAGCATTTTTCGTATAAGTGCATACAACTGTCCCCTCTCCCGCTTGCGGGAGAGGGGTAGGCGAGGGCATGGATGCCCGAGGTAGGGCAACGCATGGAGCGGTTGCCGGGGAGAGGGGCCGTGAAACTGTGCAAACGGCCCCTCTCCCGGCCCTGACGGGCCACCCTCTCCCGCAAGCGGGAGAGGGGACGGCATGGGCATCTAAACTGAAAACGCGCTAGGCCGCGGGATTGAAGCGGCGCGCGAGTCCGCGCCACAGCTTCATGCGCAATTCATGGTCTTCGACCAGGCGCAGGCGGGTGGCGGGCAGCAGATCGAGCTGGTCGCGCAGCAGTTCGCCGACGCCGCGCGCCTTGCGGGCCACGGCCCAGCGCTCGCGCAGGGCGAGCAGGTGATTGTCCAGCGCGCCGGCCTCGTGCATCGCGATCTGGCCGGCGCCATCGATGGCGCTTTCCAGCAGGTGTTCCATTTGCGCCCTCCTCATCAGAGGTAATTTGGCAGTCAGTTTCATTTCCTAAGGATCCCGTGATCCATGACCGGACTCTTCAAGCAAGAATCCGGCCTTAAGAGCCTGTAACACCATGAATCGCGCCTGCGACGGAGGTCATTTTTGCGCAGTGCCAGTCGGACAGGGCGTGGCATGGTGATTCCATGGCGCGTCCTGGCCGGCGCAGCAATGCGCAAAAATGGCCCCGTCCCTCCGGGTTGCGCCCAAAATCGCGCCAGGCTGCGTTGTCAGCCGCAGCCATGGAATCACCATGGCTGCGGCCTCCGCCTTGCCTGACGCGATTTTGAGCAGCAACGCAGGTGCGATTCATGGTGTTACAGGCTCTAACAAACAGGGGCCGCAGCGCTTGCGCGCCGCAGCCCCCGGTCATCATCGGCTTGCGCCGGAAAGCAGCCTTAGACGGACTTGGCGGCCTTCTTCACAGCGCCGGTCGCCTTCTTGGCGGCGGTCTTGACCTTCTTCACAACCGGGGCGGCTTCACCCTTGAGCTCGGCCTGGATGCTGCTGAAGCCGGTCTTGAGGGTCTTGTACAGCTCGTCGCCGGTGGTGCTGACCAGGGTGACGGTGTCGGTGTACAC
>Ga0302316_10000376_pt1 | contig 39684 bp, 31 predicted proteins | sample III_Palsa_N3_2_FD_200456 | JGI IMG/M metagenome (GOLD analysis project Ga0302316, IMG submission 200456) | Peat permafrost microbial communities from Stordalen Mire near Abisko, Sweden - III_Palsa_N3_2 | ecosystem: Environmental > Terrestrial > Soil > Palsa > Peat permafrost | place: Sweden...
CTTTATCACGCCGGACTGCCCGCATGCGCCTCAGCCAATTTCACCTGGCCACCGTCAAGGAAGTACCTGCCGACGCCGAAATCACCAGCCATCGGCTGATGTTGCGCGCCGGCATGATCCGCAAACTGGCTTCGGGCCTGTACACCTGGTCACCGTTGGGCCTGCGTGTGCTGCGCAAGGTGGAAAACGTGGTGCGCGAGGAAATGAACCGCGCCGGCGCAATCGAATTACTGATGCCGTCGATCCAGCCGAAGGAATTGTGGGAAGAGACCGGCCGCTGGCAGAAGTTCGGTGGGCAGCTGTTGAAGATCAAGGATCGCAAGCAGCAGGAATTCTGCTATGGCCCGACCCATGAGGAAGTCGTTACCGACTTCGCCCGCAACGAACTGAAAAGCTACAAACAGTTGCCGGTCAATTTCTATCAGATCCAGACCAAGTTCCGTGATGAAATCCGTCCGCGCTTCGGCATCATGCGCGCGCGCGAATTCCTGATGAAGGATGCTTATTCTTTTCACCTTACCCAGGAATCGCTGGCCGAAACCTATGCGGCGATGTATCAGGCCTACACCCGGATTTTCACGCGCCTGGGTCTGAAATTTCGTGCGGTGCAGGCCGATACCGGCGCCATTGGCGGCAATGCCAGCCATGAATTCCAAGTGCTGGCTGATTCCGGCGAAGACGCGATTGCGTTTTCTGACGGCTCCGACTACGCCGCCAACCTTGAGAAAGCCGAGGCGCTGGTGCCGACCATCAAGCGCCCTGCTCCGACGGTTGCCTTGCAACGGGTGGACACGCCAACCCAGAAGACCATCAGCGACGTCGCCGGCTTTCTCAAAGTCACCCCTCAGCAGTGCGTAAAAACCCTGCTGTTGCGCGGCACCGAGGGACTGGTGGCGCTGTGCCTGCGTGGCGACCACGAAATCAACCTGGTGAAAGCCGGCAAATTGGCCGAATTGCCGGACGAGCCTGTGCTGGCGTCGGAAGAGGAAATCCTTGCCGCCGCCGGTACCCGACCCGGGTTTATCGGCCCGGTAGGCCTACCCGATTCCATCCCCGTAATCGTCGATCGCGACGCCGCGGTATTGGCTGATTTTGTCTGCGGCGGCAATGCCGACGGTAGCCATTACATCGGCGCCAACTGGGTGCGCGATGCTCGCATGACCCGCGTTGCCGATTTGCGCAATGTGGTCGAGGGTGATCTGTCACCGGATGGCCAAGGCGTGTTGCACATCGTGCGAGGCATTGAGGTGGGACACGTCTTCCAGCTCGGCCAGAAATACTCCGAAGCGCTCAACGCAACCGTGGTGGACGACCAGGGCAAACCGCAGTTGATGACCATGGGCTGCTACGGCATCGGCGTCAGCCGCATCGTGGCCGCCGCGATCGAGCAGCGCCATGACGACGCCGGCATCCTGTGGCCCGATGCCATGGCACCGTGGCGGATCGCAGTGTGCGTGATCAACCCGAAGAACCTGCCTGAGGTCGCCGCCGCTGCCGAGGCGCTGTATCAGTCATTGACCCAGCGCGGCATCGAAGCCGTGCTGGACGATCGCGGCCTGCGTCCGGGTGGCATGTTTGCGGATATGGAATTGATCGGTATTCCGCATCGCGTGGTTATCAGCGAGCGTGGCCTGGCGGCCGGTACCCTGGAATATCGTGCGCGCCATGAAACTGAAAGCCGCGCCATCAGTCAGGACGAGCTTTTTACATTGCTGGGTTAAAGCACGCCGTGGGATAAGGAAATACAGCGCTCCTACTCTCGTCCAGCTAAATGCTGGAGTGTGATGCGATTAGGAGCGCACTTAATTGAAACGGTTGTTTTGTGCGGCAGGTTTACCCGATGTCGGCAAGACCGATGTCAGTCAACCCATTACTTTCGCGTGCAACGCCATTCAAACTGATCTGCTCAATGATTCGACGGCATTAATCGTGCCCGATGTGTAGTTACAGTTAACATCAGCGCGCTTTACAAGCATTCCGCAGATCAGCGAGAATCAAACTCGCAACAACTTTCTTTGCGTCGGGCTTCCCCAATAATAGCCAGACTGCTTAATTACGACACCACCCCCGGGAGTCAATCATGGCCGTCGATATCAAGAGCCTCAATCATACCCAGCTCGTCGATCTGATCAGCAAGGCACAGCAGCGTCAGTCGGAACTGCGCAAGGAAAAGGTGGTCAAGCTGCGCGAAAAGGTCCACGCGCTAATCAAGGCCGAGGGGTATACCTTCGAGGACATTTTTGGCCAGGGCAAGGTAAAGGTGCGTCGCTCCACCGGCACAGTCGCCCCGAAGTATCGCAATCCCGCCAACCCCACCCAGACCTGGTCCGGTCGCGGCAAGCGTCCCCATTGGTTCAACGACGCATTGAAAGCTGGCAAGAAGGAAAAGGATCTCGCTATCTGATTGTCACGAACTCATTGTCACACTATGAACATCGCACTCTGTTAGATCACTGCACTACGCATAAAAATACGCCGGCCTTAAGCCGGCGTATTTATTTATGACAAGACTTGGAGAACGGCAAACGTATTTCCGGGTAGCGCGATAATTCGCTTGCCTTACTTCAAAGCGACCGACGCGGCGAAATCAGCAGATCGCCAAACATCAATCCGGCCACCAACGAAACCAACAGAGTCACCAGCAGCAAGCCCGTATCCATGCCCAGCGTCGTATCGCGCTCAAGCAGAAACGACATGCTGCGGAAACCGACGCTGCCTGGCACCAGCAGGATGATGCCGGGTTCACGAATAATCGCGCCAGGACGTTTCGCCCAGCGCGCATAGGCATTGGCCAGGGCACTTAGCAGGAAACCGCCAAGAAATACTCCGGTTGGCGCACTGGGTAGCGAGCCCGCAATCGCGCCGCCCCAGCGCGTCGCCAGGTAACCGACGATCACTGCCCCCATGACGACCAGCCAATCTTTGCGGGCAGCACGAAACAGGATCGCGAAACCGAACGCGCCGATCACCAGGGCGGGATAGTCGACCCAGCCCGGCAACGGCGACAGCGTGTAGTCACGGGCCTGGATGCCTACCGCGGCACAAAGCTGCGTCGCTGTCACGGTACCGAAAGTGAGCTTGAGCAGGGTCGACACCGCACCGCCCATGCGGGCCATGCCGGCCACCAGGTGCTGGCTGGAGATCTCGCGCACGGCTGTCGTCAGGGACATGCCCGGAATCAACACGATAAGGCTCGCCAACACGACGGACTTAATCGCCAGTGGTATGACGAACGCGCTGACGACAATGGCGACAGTGGTAGCCACCAGCGCACTGATCGCCTCACTGGCGGCAGCCAGTCGCGGCCGGCGGGGCGCCGACACGGTAATCGTGCCAATGATCAGTCCGATCAGGGCTGCGGTCAGCAAGTCGGGCCAGGAGCTGTGCAGAAACAACGCGACCACGCAGGCCGCGGACAAACCATAGGTGGCGATGACCCCAGCCTGGGCACGGCGGCTATCCGGCCGTCCCAGTTCGCGCAATCGATGAAAACCTTCCCGCAAGCCCAGTTCACCGGCAATCACCTGATCGGCGATTTCGTCGGCCTCGCACAACCGCCCCAGATTGACATCCCCCGGCGCCAGGCGAACGACCTGGGTGACCTGCGCCACGGCTTCTTCGCCCTGCGTCAGATCGGCAAACGAGATGATGATGGCAGTCGGGCTGGACCACACGTCGGCGACCAGCCCAAGCCGCTGGGCTGCGCCGGCAATCGCCATCTCGAGTCGCGGCGCGGAGGTACCGTACTGATGCAGCCGACGCGCCAGCTCCAGCAAAAACGCGATGCGGGTATTCAGCGGGGCCGACGCCAGCGACGTGATCACGAAGGCAGGATTCATCAGGCGCGCGTCATCGTGATGGAACCAAGCATGGTGGTGGCGCAGATGGTAAGTGAGTCGTGGACATGCGGTTAGTAGAACTGATTTGGACGTCCATGCCTACATGCAGGGACATCGCCAAGCCACAGCCTGGCCGGAGCGACTGGGGATCGCGGACTACTGGACGATGCGGACCACGGAGGCGCGCAGGCAACTATTGATACGTGAGCGTGAAGACCACGCCCGCGTTGGCAGTGCCAGCTGTGACGCTGGAGCCTGTCTGGACATACGAGGCGCTCAACGGAATCGAGTAGCTGCCGGCGGCACCGGCATAACCAGAATAGATGTTGTTGGCAGCGAAGGCGATGGGGTTGTCGGTGCTCGAGTTGGCGATGCGGATGCCGACCCCGGTGGCGCTGCTGGTCGGCGTGAGCTGGGCAACGCCTTGGGTCGTCGGGCCGAACGCACCATTGTTCGGGCTCAACGAATAAGTGATGGTGTTGATGCCCGCCTGGCAAGTGAGCGGTATCACGAATGACTTGGTCGCGAGCCGGCTACCCACTCCCTTGAAACCCGTTACCGAGTTGCGGCTGCCCATGGGCACGGTCACATCGGCGGTGGTGCAGGTCGGCGCGGTCACGGTGATCGGCGTGGCCGCAAAGTAGACTTGGGAGTGATAGTTGTCGGAATCGGTAGTGACCTTGTAGTCCATGATCTTGGCCGCCGACAACGTGTACGAGCCCGCCGCGATAGGGCCCGTCTTGACGAATTGCGCCCTGATCGTCCCGCCCACCGTTCCCGAGTACAACGAACCGAAGCTCTGGCTGACCGCCACGATATAACCATTGCCCGTCATAGCCACTTCGGGACCATACGTGGATACACCGTTGAGGTATCCCGTAAACCACAGCACAACCCCCAGACCACCCACCCCAGTGGGGTACACGGTGTAAGCGGCGCCCTTGACCGACATCACCACTCCTCCCGATATCAATGATTTGGCCGACATCACCAGCGGGGAGGAAAATGCCGCTGTGCAAGTCGCTGCAACCATGGTGCCCATTGGCGCGGTGAGGCCGCCAATCAGGCTTCCCACCGGCAGGTCAGGCGGAACCGCCGCCGCAGACGGAACGGGAATGTAGAAAGGACCACCGAGTGTGTATCCACTGACGCAAGTCACCCCGGCGTGTGCCAGCTGACCGGCAAACAGCATCGCGCAGGCGAGGACCAGTCGAGCCAGTGGCGAACTCGATGACCGACGCTGCCGCCCCATGGTCAGGGCGGCGTTCCGTCGCCCGGCGACACTTGCAGCAACCACGCTCGCAGCCCTGCTGGGCAGTGCGGACCGGAACGAATGACGATGCTTGAAACGATCACTGCCTTTCATCGGATAAATCTCACGGTGTCGTATGCTTTTTGATGGAGGCTGCCGTATTGCCCACCGGTACCGCGTCCATCAGACATGTCGTGGACACGATTGCGATCGCATTGGGATCGCCTTTGGCGCCTTGCGGCAACGTGTAGCGCGCGTGGCAGCTCTGCGCGAGCGACCCGCCCCATTTCACGAGGATCTCGCCATGATCCGACCTGAGGCCGCGCACGATCACGCGGCCGGTCTGCGCAACCGTGCCGATACTGGCTCCATCGGCATCGAATACTTCTGCACCGAATGGCGGCAGCTTGCCGTCGGGGGTACCCAGACGCAGCACGGCAGAGCGGCCCAGGTTCTCGGTTTCGAACTTGAGCCTCACCACCGCACCGGCGGTGGGTGCCGTCTGCAATTGCGTGGATTTCAGTGCCACGTTGAGTGGCAAGCCCTTGGGGTCGATCTCCACGCTGTTGCGCGAGAACGGAACGACGTTAGCCAGCAGCGCGTGACCCCAACGATCCACCTTCAGACCGATGTCGTTCGCCACCCTCGCGCCGACAGCATCCTTGGCCTCGACGATGACTGACGTATCGCCCATGTTCGGCGTAAACGCCACGCCACCGCTGTACACCACGAAGCCACCGGAGATGCCAGCGCCTGTCTGCGTATAGCCTTGGCCACGGCTCGCCGTGCCAGTAAAGCGAGCGATGGGAGAGAGATAACTGGCATTCGCCCCCGCGTTGGAGGAGCTGCCCGAATCCGTTCCAGCAGTGTGCGCCGCATTGATGCCATAACCAAAGGCATTGTCGGCGCCGAGCGTTCCCGACAACGACTCCTGCACGGTGGTGGCGCCCATGCTGTCGTGCTGTACCGTGCTCGTCGAATAGGGACGGTAGGCGCCACTGCCCAACGGAATGCCGACCGTGAACATGACGTGGTCGTCCCAGCGTTTTCTGATGACATCGAACTGCCGCGCCGCCGTCACGCCAAGGCTGAAGCGCTGGAAATTGTTGTTGTAGCCAACCTGGAACTGGGTGTCGCGACCGCTGCGATTCCAGTAGTCCTGCGTGGACGCCGACGCATAGAAGCTGCCATAGCCCGCAGATAGATCCTGGTTGACCGTGGCTTGCAAACGTCCACGTGTACGGTCAATTTGACCGACACCGCCGAAGCTGCGTGCGCTATCGACTTCGCGCACCAGCATGGCCTCCTGCAGGCCGAGGTAACCGTTGCCTGAGTAGCGATAAGCGCCCAACGTGATGTTCGTGTTGGTGGTCGCGACCAGCTTGCTGTAGCTCAGGCGCACGCTTTGCCCTTGCATGGCCGGCGCATTGCGCAGAGACGTGTCGGCCTGCGTCAAGTCGAGTCCGATGGCGCCAAACCCGGTGTTGAGCGCCACGCCGCCCACGGCCGCCGCATATCCCTTGGCAGCTGTCACACCACCATAGCCCGTCAACACGTTCGAGAAGCCGTGCTGCAGGGTGGCCTGGGTCAGCCACGGCTTGTCGTGCACCGCCGGGTTGCGGTACTCACCGGCGGTGGCACTGAAACGCGTGACACCCTGGCGCACCGCATTGACTGGCGGCGCGAACGGCACCTGCGAAGTGTGCACACTGCCGTCGGCTTCGGTGACCACGACTTGCAGATCACCGCCATAGCCGGTGGGGTACAGGTCGTTGATCTCGAAGGCGCCAGCACCCACGGTGGTCTCGTAGATGATGTTGCCGTTCTGGCGGATCTGTACCCTGGCGTTGGTAGTGGCAATGCCATGGACCACCGGCGCATAACCGCGCTGCGACTCGGGATACATGCGGTCGTCGGTGGCGAGCTGCACGCCGCGAAAGCCGACACTGTCGAACATCATGCCATCGGTGAATGCATCGCCGAGGGTCAACTCGCTCTTGAGCGGCGCGATGGCGCGCTGCAGGCTGGTCTGCACACTCTGGTAGTGCGTGCCCTTGCTCGAACTGTTGTAACTGCCGACATGGCGGAAACGCCAAGCCCCCAGATTGAAGCCCGCGTTGAGACCGACATAACTCTGCGTATCGGTTTGCCCGGCCGAGTCGCCGTGATAGACGTTGGCACTGTAGGCCACCCGGCCAGCCGTTACGCCGTTGTCCCAATACGCGTGGTCGACGTAACCGCGCGCATGGTTAACCAGTGCCACCTGGGGCAGGTTGATATCCAGCCGCTGCTCCGACATGTCGAACACTGCCGTGCCATCCGGCACCCATTGGGACAGTGGAGTGCATGACCCACCCTGCTCGAGTTGGGACCCGGCATCGGGTTTCAGTTTGGAGAGATCCACACCGATACGGTCAAGCAAGGCGTGATCGAAGCATGGCAGCACGCTATTGCCGACACTGCGCAGGTTTACATCGTTGAGGCCGATCCAGACCTTGTTGAGATATATATCCGCACGGTACTGCCCCGGAACAAGGACAGCACCTTTGCTGTAGCGGCTGACGTCGATGACCGTACCGCCAGTACGCATGAAATCGGTGCTGAAGTCGACTTCGGTAGCTGCGCTATCGGACTCGGCGGCCACCGCGATAGACGCACCGCCAGCCAACGAAAGCATCAATACTTTGCTGGTGTAGATGCCGCATGCAAACAGGCGCGCTTTGTTCTTCTTTCTCGCCTTGTTTGTTTTCATCGGATCAACGCGTGGTTGACGATACCGACGCGTCCCCTTCGGTGGCACCGCCAAAATCGTTGATGGCTCGGTAATGCACTTTGGCATCGGCCGCAGGCGTGACCGTCCCTTTCAACGTCAAGCGAACGGTTTCGCCGGGAGCGACCATGCCACCCTCGTCGAATACGGCGTGCTTATGGCCTGCGGCGACATCCACGCTGGCAAACGAAACATAAAAGGCCGTGGGATCATGAATTTCGATCACTTGCGTGGCGCCGTCCTGCACCAGATGCCAACTCAGCTTCGAGGGAGCATCCATGGCGCTTCCCTCCAGCGCGGCAGGACGGAAAAATAGTTTGATGCGCGAACGAATGGCGAATTGCAGGTAGTTACGGCTGGCCTCGTCAGACTCGGCCGCCTTCGGAGGAATCTCCAGCACGTTGAGCCAGAACAACGATTCCTTGTCTTTCGGCAGCGGTTCGCCGGTATAGAGCACGCGTAGTGTCTGTGCCTTGTCCGGATCGATACGCGCCACCGGCGGCGTTACCGTGAACGGCACCTGGATGTTGGTGGGTGCGTCCTCGGCCTCGCCCTTGTCGATCCAAACCTGGGTCAGTGCCGGCTTCTCACCTTTGTTGGTGAGCTTGACGGTCGTTTCGCGGTCGGCGCCGTGGTAGATCACGCGCGTACCGGAAATCACCACGGCAGCGTTGGCATGCAGGCCAGCCACCAGACCCGTGAATAACAGACTGGCGTGCAGCAATGCGCGGAACTTCAGCATCGGGTTCACGTAGACACCTTGCACAGGGCACTTGATGAGGAGGGAAGGAAATGCAGCACCCTGTCGATGGACGAGGACCTGAAAGCGGCCGCAGTCGATGACTGCGGCCGCTTTCAGGACGTCTTAGTTGAAGACGATCGTGTACACCGCATTGGAGGTCACCGAACCCGCGGAAGACGCACCGCCATTGGCGTAATAGCGGGCCGTGTAGGCCAGCGTCGCAGCACCCGCCGGATCCGTCACTACCGGCACGTCGCCCTGAGTGGCAGCGGTGGCCTGACCGAGAGCCATCACCGCGGAGGCGGAATTGAGCAGCTGGATCTGCACATTGCCGGCCGAGCCGGTGTTGTTCAGGCGGTCGGTGGTGATACCTGCGCTGCCCGCACTGAATTGGGCACGAATCGGAATCAACGTGGGGCAACCGGTAAGAACGATCTGGAACGGCGTACTTCCATCCGTTTTGCCACTCGCGCTCAAGTTCGCCGCCGGCAGAGTCGGCAACGTTACCCTGATGTTGCCCGAAGTGCCGTTCGTGACGACGCAGGTATCGGCGGTGAGTGCGCCATTGAAAGTGATGTTTCCGGTGGTCGGAGCAGCCGACGCCAGCTGCGAGACCAGCGCACCGGTGCCGATGATCATGGCAAGGAAGAGCTTAGTGATTTTCATGGGTAGAGCCTTCTTTCTATAGTGAGAGTCACAGGGAAATTCCGGATATGGCCGGGAATTTGTTCGACCCATGCCGGCAAGGCCGTAGCGCCAGCAGACCCTTCGTTCACCACCCTCGACTGCCTGTTTTCGGGTAGCTCCGGGAAGTCGGCGAGGGACCCGATCTGACCTCAACATGATGTGACGTACATCACAGAGCTAATATCGGAAAGGTCTGAATCTCATGTCGGAAAAACTCTCGCATCGCGTCAGCCAGACCATCGTCTGCACAGACGCGTCACACAACGGCCTGGCTGGCTATGGATGCAACCCGTTTTGACAGCCATAAAAAAGGCCTCTTGCGAGGCCCTGGGAATGACATCAGATAATGTTTCGCGCGCAAATGCGCTAAGGCACGGCACGCACCTTCAGCGTGGTGCCATCGACGGCCACCACTTCCACCGTGCTGCCCGAGGGCATATCCGGCCCGCTGACCAGCCACTGACCATCGCCCACGCGGGCCTTGCCGCGACCATTGACGATCGGTTCGATCAGCACGTAGCGCTGGCCGATCATCTGTTCGCCACGGCGGTTCAGCTGTTCACTACCTGGTGCACGCCGCTCCAGCTTGGGCCGCAGCAGGCGCGCATAGAGTACGCAGGCGGCGAACGCCAGCAAGGCAAACAACACGGCCTGCATCAGCAACGTCAGCGATGGTACCAACCACAGCACCACGCCCATCGCCGCTGCTGCCAGGCCGATCCACAACATGAAATAGCCAGGCATCAGGACTTCGCCGGCGATCAACAGCAGCGCCAGGATCCACCACAGATAGTGCGTAGAAAGCTCCCACATGATGCAGACCTCAGCGCGGCGGCGGCTGGATGGCCGTCGATCGCTGCTGCTGACCCAGCGATTCCTTGGCCAATTCGGCGATACCGGCCAGTGAGCCGAGAATGCCGGTGGCTTCGATCGGCAGCAGCAGCATCTTCTGGTTCGGCGACTTCGCCATCTCCTTCAGCGCTTCGACGTAGTTGTTCGCGACAAAGTAGTTCAGTGCATTGACGTTGCCGTTGGCGATCGCGGTGGACACCATCGTGGTCGCCTTGGCCTCCGCTTCGGCCGAACGCTCACGCGCTTCGGCGGCGCGGAATGCCGCTTCCTTCTCACCCTCCGCGGCCAGGATCACCGACTGCTTTTCACCTTCGGCCTTGAGGATCGCTGCCTGGCGGAAGCCCTCGGCGTCCAGGATGTTCGCGCGCTTTTCGCGCTCGGCCTTCATCTGCCGCGCCATCGCGTCGATCAGGTCGCGCGGCGGCGCGATGTCCTTGATCTCGATGCGGTTGACCTTGACTCCCCACGGATGAGTCGCTTCGTCGACCACGCGCAGCAGCTTCGCGTTGATGCCGTCACGCTGACTCAACGATTCATCCAGATCCATCGAGCCGAGCACGGTGCGGATATTCGTCATGATCAGCGCGAGCGAGGCTTGCTCCAGGTTGGATACCTCATAGGCGGCCTTGGAGGCATCCAGCACCTGGTAGAACACCACGCCGTCGACGCGTACCACTGCGTTGTCCTTGGTGATGACGTCCTGCGACGGCACGTCGAGCACCTGTTCCATCATGTTGATCTTGCGACCGACGGTTTGATAGATCGGAATCAGCAGGTGCAGACCCGGGCTGAGTGTGCGGGTGTATTTGCCGAACGTTTCCACTGTCCATTCGAAACCCTGCGGCACGATGCGCACCAGTTTGGCCACGCCGATGACGACGACCAACACGATGACCAACGCAAGAAGCTGTCCCATTGCCATTCGCCCGACTCCCTATCCGATGAAGGCATCAGTATAGGCGAGCGCGTGTTACACGGAAGGCTAACGCAGCACCGTCGTCTGCGGCAGCAGCAGGCTGACGCGTAGGCCGCCGTCTTCCCGGTTTGCCAGCAATACCCGACCACCATGGGCCTCGGCAATCTCCCGGGTCAGCGCCAGGCCCAGGCCAGTGCCGGAACGCTTGGTCGAATAGAACGGCAGCAAGGCCTGGGCCAGCACGGTTTCGGTCATGCCGGGACCGCGGTCGGCGACCTCGATGCGCAGTTCACGGCCGGTCTCCAGTATGGACAACGAGACGCCGTCCTCCGCACTGCCCGACTCGTGCGCGTTCTTGATCAGGTTGATCAGCACCTGCTCGATCTGCACGGCATCGAACCGGCCGGGCTGACTCGGCAGCGAAGTGGCCAGATGGTATTGGCAATGCAGTGACAGCCCTTCCAGGAACGGCGCCCACTCCACGGTCACCACTTGCGGTGCCGGCAGTTTCGCGAAGCTCGCGTAGCCAGCGATAAAGCCATGCAAGTGTCGCGCGCGCTCGCCGATGGTGGCAAACACTCCGGGCAGACGTGCGGTGTCGCCGCGTCGGGCCAGTTCGGCGCCGGAGTGAGCCAGCGAGGAGATCGGCGCTAGCGAATTGTTGAGCTCATGACTGATCACCCGGATCACACGCTTCCAGGTGGCGACTTCCTGTCGTGACAACTCACGCGTCATGCGTCGAAACAACTGCAGCCGGTGCGGCCGACCCTGCAGGCGGAATGCCCGCTGCGACAAATGGAAGGTTTCCTCGCTGCCATCCATTTCCACGGTGAGCAGTGCGTCCTCGCCGCTTTCCACCGCGCGGCGCAACGCGTCTGGTGCATCGCTCAACAGCTCGGAGAAATCCAGGCCGTGCAGACTGCGTCCTTCGTTGAACAGATGCCTCGAGGCGATGTTCGCGTACGCCACGCGATTGGAAGCATCGGTCAGCACCAGCGCCACCGGCGTGTTTTGTACCACCGTATCCAACAGCAATTCGCGCTGTACCAGATGCTGCCTTTGTTCGCGCAAGGTCTGCCCCAACGCGTTGTGCATGCGGATCAGCTCGCCCAGTTCATCGCGCCGCTCGACTGCGATCGAAAAGCTGAAATCGCCGTCGCGGTAGCTCGCCACCGCGCCTTCCAGTGCGCGCAGCAGGCGGCTGACGGGCGCCATCACCTGGCCGGCCAGCCAGAACGCGAGCGGCATCAGCAGCAGCACCGTCACCAGCAATCCGCCCAACATGCTCAATTGATTGAACACGGTCAGGTTCAGGCCGAGATCATGTCTCGACCAGACCAGCAGTTGCGGCAACGGCCACTGGGTAACGCCGGCGTAGATCAGCGCACCGGCCAGGGACGCCACGCCGAGCAGCAGGGTAAGGCGTACTTTGAGGGTAATCACGGGACAGTCATCACGATGAGGTGCACCCACGGTCGCATGGCCACAGCATCTCCGAAATGGTGATCAATGCCTATGCCCCGGAGCCCGCGTACGGTTCGACCCGGCCCGCCGGAACGACTTTCGATGGCTCTCAGGCGGGCGCAACCAGTCCATACCGCTCCATCCGTCGATACAACGCCTGTCGCGACAGGCCCAGGTTCTGCGCAGCACGACTGACCACGCCATCGGCCTTGTGCAGTGCCGTCTCGACCGCCTCGCGGCTGGGCTCGTCCAGATTGCGCGCAGCGGCGGCAACGTGTTGCGGCAGATTGAGCAGCTCAGGCGTAATCGGGCCACCACTGACCAACAGCGCCGCACGCTCGATCGCGTTTTTCAATTCACGCACGTTGCCAGGCCACGGATAATTCAGCATCGCTTCGCGTGCGGCGTCGCCGAGCTCGGCGCGTCCGTCCAGAAAATATTCCGCCAGCGGCAGGATGTCGTCGCTGCGCTCGGCCAGCGAGGGCAGGTTCACTTCGATGACGTTGAGCCGGTAGTACAGATCCTCGCGGAACGTACCGGCACGGATCATCGCCTTGAGATCGGCATTGGTCGCACTCAGGACGCGCACCTTGACCTGCCGGGTGCGGCCGGAGCCGAGTCGTTCGAACTGGCCGGTTTCCAGGACTCGCAGCAATTTCATCTGGCCCGGCAAAGGCAGGTTGCCGATCTCGTCCAGAAACAACGTGCCACCGTCAGCCAACTCGAAACGACCCTCACGCGCCTTGTTCGCGCCGGTATACGCGCCCGCATCGGCACCAAACAATTCAGCCTCGATCAATTCGCCAGGCAGCGCACCGCAGTTCACTGCGACAAACGCACCGCGCTTCACTGCCGAGTTAGCGTGCACGATAGATGCGATGCGCTCTTTGCCGGTACCGTTCGGGCCAGTGATCAGCACAGGCACATCCGAGCGGGCGATCTGGCAGGCCAGTTCCAGCGTGCGTGCCATCGCTTCGGAAGCGAATACCAGGCCGTCCAGATCGTATTTACTCTGCAATGCCTCACGTCGGTGGCGGCGCTCGCGCCGGCTGCGCGCGACCTCGCGGGTCGATTCGGACAGCTCCAGCAAGTTCTCGACGGTAGCCAGCAGCTTGCTGTCGTCCCACGGCTTGGCCAGATAATCGGCGGCCCCCGCCTTGACCAGTTCGACCGCGGTTTCCAGATGCGTCCACGCGGTGAGCAGGATGAGCGGCAGATCGGGATGATGTTCGCGGATCGCCCGAAACAACGCCACGCCTTCTTCGCCCGACGTCGTATCGGCGGTGAAGTTCATGTCCTGGATCACCACGTCGACCTGCTCGGTCTCCAGCAGCTTCAGGCCTTGCTCGGGCGTCAAGGCGACCAGCGGACGAATTTCGTGCAACGACAACGCGAGCGAGAGTGCCTCGCCCACGGACGGGTTGTCGTCGATGATCAGTACAGTTCGCATTTTTCTTCTACACATGCGGACATAGATGCCGCTCCCTGCCAAATGGTTGCCATGACTATCGGGCCAGTCGACTACCCAGGGCAACTATCCGGGTCGATTCGTCATCCACCGGAGGGCGGAATGGGCGGAGCCGGCGGTGTGGGTGGAGTCGGTGGGGTTGGCGGCGTAGGCGGCTTCGGCGGATCCGGCTCTACGATACTGGCGTAATCGGCAGCTGCCACCGCCAGCACCAGCGGTGTGCCCCCTCGGCGCAAATGGAGTTCTACCGCCGCCGGCTTGCTCGCATGCAGCCGCGTAAGAAGTTCGCTCACATGCTGCACGGGATGATTGTCCACCGCGACGATCACGTCGCCCTGCTGCAGTCCCCACAGAGGCTCGGGATCGGTCTTGATCACCGTGATTCCCGTGGCATTGTCCGAGCGCAACTTCAGCGCATGTCCGGGATCACGCCAGCTGAGACTATCGTCGGTGTTCCACTGGAATTTATACGTGTCGGCGGCAACCGCCGGTAGCGCGAGCATGGCGGTCAGCAAGAGCGTGCCGCAAAGTGCAAGGCGTCGCATAGCGTATCTCCGCATGAGGTAGGAAACGCGCTGACCGGGCCGGGCCCGGCCAGCGCCTCTTCGTCAGTTCGCCATCGGATGCGCAGGCGCCTTGCCTGCTTTCACCGCAGCGATCCAGTCATTGACGCGACTTTCCAGCACATCCAGCGGCAGTGCACCACCGTTGAGGATTTCGTCATGGAATGCACGGATGTCGAACTGGCTGCCCAACTCCTGTTTCGCGCGCGCACGCAGTTCAAGGATCTTCAATTCGCCGGTCTTGTAGGCCAGCGCCTGGGCCGGCCAGGTGATGTAGCGATCCGTCTCGGCCTGCACATCCGGTTCATCTTCGCTGGAATGGGCGTGGAAGAAATCGACCATCTGCTGGCGCGTCCAATGCTTGCTATGAACACCGGTGTCGAGCACCAGACGATCGGCGCGCAACAGTTCATCGGAGAGGCGGCCGTAATCGGACAGCGGATCCTTGTAGAAGCCGATGTCCTTGCCCAGCTGCTCCGAATACAAGGCCCAACCCTCGATATACGCGGTGTATCCGCCCTGCTGGCGGAACGGCGGCAGCTTCGGCAACGTCTGCGCGATCGAGATCTGCAGATGATGCCCGGGGATACCTTCGTGGTACGAGGTCGACTCGATCGTCAGCACGCTGCGATTGGCGAAATCCCCGGTGTTGACGAAGATCTGCCCTGGCCGCGATCCGTCCGGTGTACCCGGGTGGTATTCAGCAGCGGGCGCTTCTTTTTCGCGGAAAGCCTCGACCGGCATCACGACGACCTTGGTCTTTGGCAACATGCCGAACAGCTTCGGCAACTCCGGCTGCATCTGCGCGAGATAACCGCGATAGCGATTGAGAATGTCGTCACGCGATGTGGCGTGTGTCTTCGGATTGGCTTTCAGCGAGGCGCGAAAGCTGGCGAGATCGGCAAAGCCCTGCGACTTGGCAATAGCGGTCATTTCGCCTTCGATACGCTTGACTTCGGACAGGCCCAGCGCGTGGATCTCGTCAGCCGATTTATCGGTGGTGGTCATCTGTTCGATATCGTAGCGATAGATCGCTTCACCGTTCGGCAGATTCCAAATGCCCGGCTCGGCGCGTCCGTTCGGTGCGTAATCCTTCGCCACGAAATCGCCGAGCTTGCGGTAAGCCGGGAGAACGTCGTTGTCGATCGCTGCGAGGATCGCATCATGCAGGCGCTTCTGGTCCGCTGCGGATACCGATTTCGGAAAATGCTTCAGCGGTTCGGCAAACGCGCTGTCCATGCCAGCCGATTTGTCGATGTTGCTGATCTGGGTGACGACTTCCTCAAGCAGATACTTCGGCGGCATCATCTTGTCGCGCATGCCCTGCTTTGCCACGTCGATCACCTGGTCGAAGGCTTTCGGCACAGCGCGCAGACGGGTGAGGTAGTCGTCGTATTCCTTGGTGTTGTCGAACGGAATGGAGCTGACGAAACCGGCCAGCGCGATATGCACGCCGCCCATCTGGTCGAGCGGCATTTCATTCAACTTGAGGTCGTCGGCGCGCAGAGCGTCGGTCAGCTGGCGCACCATCAGCTGCTGATTCAACTTGTCCGAATCGGAAAAGCCAGTGGTATCGATCGCCTTGAAGCGCTTCAGGAAATCCTGGTTGACCTTGTGCTCGGCCGCCGCGTGCGCGAGCGAAAGATCGCTCCAACGATCGTTGTAGCGCAGGTCACCGAGTGCCGTTGCGAACTCCGGCTGGCTCTGCAACGTGTGCTGCCATTGTTCGGCCAGCAGCGCGTTCAGCGCCTGCACCCGGCTCGCCACGTCGCCTTGGGGTGCGGCCGCCTGCGCGGCGGGCGCCGCCTGCACGGATACGGCAAGAGTCACTGAGCCCAGCAGGCTCGTACAGATCAGCAACGGCAACATTTTCATCAGGCTCACCCTCCTCGGTTGTGAAGCTCGATTGTGCCTGCCACAGGCTTCATCATCCCGTGCCAGATAGCATGGTTCTCACACGGAACGCGTTGCCACCACCGGCGGCACTGCAGCGGCGCGCAATGCGGGTCCCAGTACGGCCAGTTGCCCCAGCGTCCAAAGGATAAGCGCACCCAGCGCCAGGTAATACGATGGCAGTCTCGGCAGTTCGTCGTTCTGCATCAGTAGGACATTCAGCGCTAGCGCCAGCATTATCCCAGGCACGATACCGCCACTGACGATCAGGAAGTTCTCCATCTGAAAGTAACGAAGGATGTCGCCGCGCGTTGCGCCGATCGCGCGGCGAATACCGATCTGCCGCGTGCGTTGCTGCACCCAGAAATTCGCCAGTCCAGTGATACCCAGAGCGGTCACAAACAAAAGGCCCAGGCCTGAGGCAACCAAGAGGCCGATCATGGTTCTGTCGCGCTGGAAGTATTGAGCGCGCACCTGCGCGAAAGTGCGCGACATTTTCGGCGGAATCAGACGATCCGGATCGATCCGTGTCAACGTTTCGACAGCGGCCTTGAGTACCTTCTGGCGATCCTGTGCTGCGCTGCGCAGCACATAGGTGATCTCGTTGTCGCCCGGCATCGATGGCACCATCACGCTGTACTGATTAACGGCCGGCGCGCGCAATCGAGGGCGCAGCAGCGTATCGACAATTCCCACGATGCGCATGGCTGGGCGGGCTTCCATGTAGACGCTTTGGCCGAGCGCACTGCGACCGTGGTAGAGCCTTTCGGCGAGTGAACGGCTTACCAAGACGCTGGGCACATTGGCGACAACCCAGCCGGGCTGGGCGGGTACGAATTCGCCAGGCACAAAGTCGCGGCCGTCGACAAGTTTCAGCCCCAACGTCGCCAACTCGCTGGGCGTACCACTATAAATGCTTGCCTGCACACAACCGCTGCTTCGCTGCATCGACCTGTCGGCCGTTGCCTTGTTCAGTGCTTCCAGGCTGGCGCACATGCCGTAGCTGGATTCGTCCAGGCCCAACGGCAGCGAATCCACCCCTGCCGCAGCCGTTACGCCGGGGATCGCACGGAGTGCAATCAGGTCGGTCGCATGCCTGACTTGCGAATTTTCATGCTTGTCGATGCCAATAACTTGAACCATCGACAGCTCGTCTTCCACCAAGCCTGTAGCGAGCGTGACCTGATCGACGCGATGGGCGATCATGAAAACTACGTTGCAGACGACAGCGCAGGTCAAAGAAACCTGCAAGGTCAGCAAAAGTGCAGTAAGTCGATGATGGCGAAGACTGGCAAGAATTGGTTGCAACTGCATGTGGATAGCCCTCGGCGTCACAAGGTTTTCAATTGCAATGCCGGCACTACGCGGCAAGCACGCCACGCCGGCAAAAGGCCAGCCATTACGCTCGCAGCTATGGCCAGCGCGAACGTACCCAGCAGCATGGGCACATCCATCTGCACCAGATGCGCGTAATCGTCGGGACGTTGGCGCACCTCCCACAATCCGAGTTGCGCGATTAGCAACCCCAGCAACCCTCCAGCGAGGCCTATCAGCGCCGACTCGATGCCGAGCTGCAGGAAGATATCGCGCCGCTTCGCCCCGAGCGCGCGCCGTACGCTGATCTCACCACTACGGCGGAGGAATTTGGCCAGCAACAGCGCCACAATGTTGACCATGCAAACCAGCAAAAAGGCCAGCGCAAGCCATAGCTGGAGATGAACATCATTCGGCACCAGATTCTGATGACCCAGCCATTGCATCAATCCGTAGAGCTTTGCGTTGGTCGCAGGTCTCTGGAAACGACCCAGCGATTTCTGTTGCGCAGAGTAATCGACCAGAAACTGCCGATACGCCGAGACCTCGTTGGCGTTTCTCAACTGCACCCAGAATTGCAGCCAGCTGGTGGTTGAGCTGACTTCTCGACTCTCAGCCTGATCGACACCCCAAGCACTGAAATTGCCATTCACGTCCAGCTTCAGATCCACTGCCGTAAACAACGGCAGGAAGAATTGATCAGCATCGCTGTAACGGCTGGCCGAGGCATCGGCATAGAACACGGGTTCCGGTTGCCATTCGCCGGTAACACCGATGACACGATAGTCGTTGTCTCCCAGACGAACAGTTCGGCCGACGCTGTTTGCACTACCGAACAACTTGCGGCTGAGCGTGTCGCTCAGCACTACTACATGAGCGCGAGCGATATCGTCTGCGGAAGACCATCCCGTCCCGTATTCAAACGGCACCCCGAATAATGCGAAGAAATCGGTCGTGGCATAACGTCCGTCCACATTGAACGGTCGTGCACCTTGCTGCCCCGAACGCACCAGTAGCTGCCCACCGGCCATCGCGGCTTGTCGCTCGCCCCGACGAGCCCTGAGCAGCGCCATCGCGTCGGGCCATGTGAGATTGTCGGCGGGGTCGGGGCCGTCACCTTGCTGGTAGTTGAGCGGCAAAGGATCAAGATGTGGACAAAACAATTGTTCACTACGCCCAGGCAGCGGATCACCCGACAGGACATGCAATACGGTCAGCATCGTCATGCTGGCTCCAATCCCCAGTCCGATCGCCAGCACCATCAGCGCAGTGAGAATCTTGCTGCGCCTCACACTGCGCGTGGCCAGATCAAGGTAGTACCCGAACATGGTTCAATTGCTCCTTGAAAAGGGAATACCAAAACGCTGGTATGCCCCCCAACTTAGGCAGTTTGCAATCACGCTCATCGCCATCTGTAACTGGAGTGCGACCGGCACACAAACCGCGCTGCCAGTTCTTTCATTGACAGTAAGCAGATGTATGCGCGCGCAGCATCGACACGTCCTGGCATCATACGGAACGCGTCGCCACCACCGGCGGCACTGCGGCGGCGCGCAATGCGGGTCCGAGCACGGCGATCTGGCCGATCAGCCATAGCGAGAGCGCGCCCACCGGGAAATAGATAGCTGGCAGTCGCGGCAATTCGTAGTGCGCCATCAGGAACAGATTGATACCGAAAGCCAACGCCATACCCAGTGCAATGCCGACGGTGGCGAGCACGAAATTCTCGGTCTGAAAATAGCGCAGGATGTCATTTCGCGTGGCGCCGAGAGCCCGACGTACGCCGATGGTGCGGCGACGTTGCGCCACCCAGAAACTGGCCAGCCCAACGATACCCAATGCAGTGACGATCAACAGCGCCGCGATCACACCGGCCAGGATGCCGGCCATGGCACGGTCGTCCTGGAAAAACTTCTGGCGTACTTCATCGAAGCTTCGCTTGGTTGTCACCACACGCTGTGGGTCGGCCTTCTTCAAGGCGGCAATCGCAGCAGCCAGTACGTTTGCGCGATCTTCCGGCCGGGTGCGAATTACATAACTCTGGTCTTTGTTCGCGCCCATGCGTAGTGGCACGACCATGGTGTACTGCGCCTTGGCTGCGTCGAAGGCATTGGGTCGTACCAGGCTGTCGAGCACACCTACCACGCGCAGTCCCACGGTGGGCGTGAGGTAGATGATGCGGCCCAGCGGATTCTGTCCCGGCCATAGTCGCTCGGCCAATGTGTGGGTGATCAGTGTCACGTGCGGCAGGCTCTTGCTATCACCTGTGCCTAGCCCCTTCATCGCCGTCTCCACATCGACAAAGTCATCGGACTGCAGGTCACGTCCCGACACCAACCGCGTGCCCAACGTCGGCGACAGGTTTTCGCCGAAGTAAGTCGTAGCGTTGAGCGTGCGCTGGGGCTGTGCCGGGTCGAGCGAGACGTTGCCGTTTGACGAAGATGTGCCGAATGGCACCTGGTTGGAGGATGCCACCGATTGCACGCCAGGCACCTGCCTGAGCAACGCGACATCCTCCGCAAGGCGGGCATACGGATTGGTGGGCGCCGTCACATCGGCAACCTGGATCTGCAGCAGCTCGTGTTCGGCCACGCCACTGGGCATATCCATGCGCTGCAGACGCTGGCCGATCAGAAAGACGGCATTGCAGACGATCGCGCAGGTCAACGCGATTTCCAGAATCAGCAGCCAGGCGGTGAGCTTGTGACGACGCAGCGTGGAGAGGATCGGAAAGATGTCCATGGGATCGCCTCAGTTGCTCTTCAATTGCAGGGCGGGCGCGATCTGGCACGCGCGCCATGCGGGCAGCAGACCCGCCAGCAGCGTGGCGCATAGCGCCAGAACGAACGTGGTGAACAACATGCTCAGATCCAGGTGTGCCAGTACGGCATAGTCCGAAGGCCGTTGACGCACCAGCCATAATCCGAACATCGCCAGCAGCAACCCGCCCACGCCGCCGACCAGACCGACTACGCCGGATTCGATCAACAACTGTGCGAACAGCGCGCGACGCGACGCACCCAGAGCACGACGCACGCCCAGCTCACCAGCGCGACGCATGAACTTGGCCAGCATCAATCCCACCGTATTGACCAGGCAAACCAGCAGGAAGCCGAACGCAAGCCAGGTCTGCAGGCGTACGTCGCCGGGCACCACCATGTTGTAGTCGAGCCACTGCATCACGTTGCGCAGGCGCACGTTGGGCGAGCGCTGGAAGCGGCCCAGTGCTTTCTGATCCAGCGAGTAGTGCACCAGAAAATCCCGATACGCAGTGACCTTTGCAGGGCTGTCCAGTTGTGCCCAGAACTGCAGCCACACGCAGGTATCCGACGGCAGGATGCCGGAAGCACCGCCGCCGCCGTTACCCCAGCAATCGGTCGACCCGCCGCGATCCAGCCGCAACTGCAGCATGGTCTGCAGCGGCAGGAACACGTCTTCTCCATAGGCGTAGGAGCCGGTGTTGAGATCATAGAAATGCGGGTTGGGCTGCCAGCTGTCCAGCACACCAACGACCCGGAAAGAGACGCCGGCCAGGCGCAGCGTGCGACCCACGCTGTTCGCCCCGGAAAACAACTTGTCGTTGAGTGATTTCGCGATCACGATGTCGCGCGCCTTGGCCTCTCCTTCCGTCGCGGTCCAGCCCTGGCCGTAAAGAAACGGCACGTCGAACATCGGGAAAAAATCGGCCGTGGTATAGCGCGCCTCCACGTAGAACGGATCAAGCGAGGATTGATCGGGTTGCACCGGCACCGATCCGCCGGTCATCAACGCCTGATGATCCGCACGTGCGGCACGCAACAGGTTCAGGCCATCGATCAGGGTAACCTGATAGGGCGGCTCCTTGTCCGGGTCGATGCCCTTGATGTCCTGCGGGTCAACCTGCACGTAGTACAGCGATCCGCTCTTGTCCGGCAACGGATCGCCCGAAAGCACATGCAGCACCGTGAGCGCCGTCATGCTGGCGCCGATGCCAAGCGCAATCGCCAGCACCATCAGCGCCGTGAGCATCTTGTTGCGCCTCAGGCTACGCAGCGCGAGATCGAGGTAATAGCCGAACATGTCATGACTCCATCAAAGGTAGATCGTGTCGCTGCTCATCACACGCTCCGGGTCGCCACTACGGGAGGCACGGCCGCCGCGCGCAATGCGGGGCCGAGCACCGCCAGCTGTCCCAGCGCCCAAAGCACCAGCGCGCCGACTGGCAGGTAGTACAACGGCAGATGCGGAAGTTCGTAGGACTTCATCAACAGAAGATTCAACAAGAATGCCAGCGCCATGCCGATCGCAATGCCGAAGCTGACGATCAGGAAATTCTCGGTCTGGAAGTAACGCAGAATATCGCTGCGGGTTGCACCGATCGCGCGGCGTATACCGATCTGCCGGCGTCGCTGCTGCACCCAGAAACTGGCCAGCCCCACGATGCCCAGGGCGGTGACAAGCAGCAGCGCCACGATCACGCCGACCAGCATGCCAGCCATCGCGCGATCCTGTCGAAAGGTACTGGCTCGCAAGTCGCTGATCGTCTGACTGCCTTCCTGATCGAATACCGCATCCGGGGCGACTTTCGTGATGACCGCGCGAGCGTCGCGCAACACGTGCGGCACATCCTTCGGTGCGGCGCGAAGCAGGTAGCTACCGGCGAGATATTTGCCTGGCAGGGCGGGCACAAAGATCGACCAGTCCTTGCTGCCTTCAGGCCAGCCAGCCGGATCAGGCCTTACCAGATGATCGATGATACCCACGACGCGATAGTGCCACTTGTCCACCCACAACTCCTTGCCCAAGGGATCGACGCCAGGCCACAGATGCTCGGCAAGCGAACGAGTGATCTGCACGGAGGCATCGCCCGGCATGAGGCCTTCGAAGGCGTGAAAATCATCGGCCTGAGGACCGCGACCAGCCACCAGACGCACGCCCAGCGCCTCGAGGCTGCCTTGGCTTCCGACGTAGAACTCCACCACACCGCCAAAATGCTGACCGGCCGGATCCAGCGTGATGCCCGCCGTGCCGCGACGGGCGCCGAACGGTATGGAATTCAGCACCGTGACCGATTGCATGCCCGGGATATTGCGTAGCCCGGATATGGCCCGTGCATTGAGATCGACGGCCTGCTCGGTCTCATAACCGGTCAACTGCACCGTCGCCAGCGAAGTCTCGTCCACGCCGCTGTTTACATGCATCAACGCGATCCTGTTGGCGATCAGGAAACAGGCGTTGCATAGCACCGCGCAGGCCAATGCGATCTCCATCGTGATCAGCAATGTAGCTAGGCGATGGCGGCGCAGCGCGGCAAGAATGGGTTGAATCTGCATGGCGATGATTCCCTAGAGCGTCTTCAATTGCAGGCCTGGCGCAAGCCGGCACGCGCGCAGCGCCGGCAGCAGCCCGGCGAGCAGGCTGGTGGCGATAGCCAGCACAAAGGTGAGCAGAAACATGCTCACGTCCAGATGGGCCATGTCGGCGTACACCGCCGGCTGACGACGCACCAGCCACAGTCCCGTCAGCGTCAGCAGCCAGCCGCCGATGCCGCCGAGCAGCCCGATCAGACCGGCCTCGACCAGGCATTGCGTGAACACTGCACCACGGCTCGCGCCCAATGCACGACGCACGCCTATCTCGCCGCCCCTACGCAGAAACTTCGCCAGTAGAAGGCCGATTGTGTTGAACAGGCAGATGGCGAGGAACGCGAATGCCAGCCACGTCTGCAGCCGCACATCGCTTGGTACTACACCGTTGTAATCCAGCCACTGCATCAGGCTGCGCAGGCGTGTGTTCTCGGCGTGGGTGATACGGCCAAGCGCCTTCTGCTGCTCGGCGTAGCCAGCCAGAAAGGTGCGGTAGTCGGCGACTTTCGCAGCGCTGCCCAGTTCGACCCACAACCTGATCCATTCGCACGGTGCGTCCTGCAGATGACCAGGCTTGTCCGGCATATGCCAGCACGTGAACTGCCAGAAATTGCCGTCGTTGATCTCAAGCCCACTGGTGAATGGTGTGAATACGTCCTCGGGCTTGGTGTAAAAATCCGCCGTCTGACCGTGCGCGAAACGTCCGCCAGCCACCATGTAGAACTGCGGCGAAGGCCGCCATGGTTTCAACACGCCGACGATGCGCACATCGGTATCACGCAGTTGCAGTGTGTGGCCCACGCTATTTGCGCCGCCAAACAACCGGTCATTCAGATCCGCCGAAATTACCGCCACGCGTGCGTGCTTTTCGTCGTCCTGCGGCTGCCAGCTACCGCCGTACTGGAACGGTACGTCGAACATCGGGAAGAAGTCCGATGTGGTGGACAACATCATTTCCATCAGCGGCGGAAGATTCGTCTGCGGCGCACGCACCTTGAGCTGGCTGTCGACGAGCAGCGCCTGCCGATCCGCACGATGGGCACTCCATAGATCCACTGCCGAGTGGTAATCCATCACGTCAATCGGATCTTTGTGGCTGAAGTCCGTGGTGGGGTCTGCATCCACCTGTGGGTAAAAGATTGTGCCACTTTTCCCTGGCAATGGATCGCCGGATAGCAGATGCATCACGGTCAACGTCGTCATGCTGGCGCCGATACCGACCGCGATGGCTATCACCATCAAGGCGGTCAACACTTTGTTGCGCTTCAGACTGCGCACTGCCAGATCGAGGTAATAACCAAACATTGACCAAGCTCCTTCGATTCTCGCTTCCCGACGCGGAAGGCGAGTGTCACGTGTCATACCGATCTGGTCGCCACCACCGGCGGCACCGCTGCCGCACGCAACGCAGGACCGAGCACAGCGAGCTGGCCGATCAGCCACAGCAGCACTGCACCCACCGGAAAATAGATCCCCGGCAATCGCGGCAATTCGTAGTGCAGCATCAGGAACAGGTTGATGGCGTAAGCGAGCGCCATGCCGATGACGATGCCGATCGTCGCCAGCAGAAAGTTTTCGGTCTGGAAGTAATGCAGGATGTTGGCGCGGGTGGCACCCAATGCACGCCGCACACCAATTGTGCGCCGTCGCTGCGCGACCCAGAAGCTGCCCAGTCCGACGATGCCCAAGGCAGTCACCACCAGCAGCGCCACACACACACCGACCAGCAGGCCAGCCATCGCGCGATCATTCTGGAAGAACTCGCTGCGTACGTCGTCCCATGTGCGGTGCTCGATCACGACGCGCCGGGGGTCGTTTGCCTTGAGCGCAGCAAGCGCCGCTTTCAGCACGCGCTGCCGTTCCTGCGGTGCGGTGCGGATCAGATAACTCGAACCATCACCAACGACGGGACGGATCGGCACCAGAAAGCTGTATTCGGCACCGCTCGACAAGCTGCTCGGCCTGACCAGATGCGCAACGACACCGACCACGGTTACCGGCGTCTTGCCAAAATAGACCTGCTTCCCGAGCGGGTTCGCACCCGGCCACAACCTGTCGGCCACCGACTGGGTGATGATCAGCACGCGCGGCAGCGCCTTGTCGTTGGGATCACCGCCAGCCGCGGCTTTGTTGACGGCATCGAGGTCACGGTAGTCGTCTTCGCGCAGGTCGCGTCCTGCAATCAGCTGAGTGCCGAAGGTCGGTGACAGTCTCTCTCCCCAGTACAGCGCCGCACTCAGCGTGGGTGCTTTTTGCGCTGGGTCGAGCTTGATCGTGTTGTTGGTTTCCGAGCTGCTGAATGGCATCTGGTTCACCAGACTCGCTTCGCTGACGCCGGGGATCTGTCGCAACGCGGCCAGGTCTTGACGCGTACGCGCTTTGCCATCCGGTCGTACGCCCAGATTCGCGAGCTGAATTTCCACCAGTTCGTGCTCGGCAATGCCACTGACCATGTTCATGCGCTCGAGCCGCTGACTGATCAGGAATACCGCGTTGCAGATGATCGCGCAGGTCAGCGCGATCTCGATGATCAATAGCCACGCCGTGATCTTGTGCCGGCTCAAGGATGAAATGATCGGACGGATTTCCATATCAGTTGCTCTTCAATTGAAGTGCGGGCGTGATCTGGCAGGCACGCCACGCCGGCAGTAGACCGGCAACCAGACTGGCGCCAACCGCAAGCAGAAACGTGGTCAGCAACATCGACATATCCAGATGAGCCAGCGTGGCGTAATCGGAAGGTCGTTGTCGCACCAGCCACAGCCCGAGAAAGGCCAACAGCAGGCCGCATATCCCGCCGCTGAGGCCAATCACGCCAGACTCCACCAGCAGCTGCGCAAACAACGCACGCTTCGAGGCGCCCAACGCTCGGCGCACACCCAGCTCACCCGCGCGGCGCATGAACTTGGCCAGCATCAGGCCCACTGTGTTGACCAGGCACACCAGCAGAAATCCGAACGCCAGCCAGGTCTGCAGACGCACGTCGCTGGGCACCACTTTCTGATAATCCAGCCAGCCCATCAGATCAAGCAGGCGCACCTTGACCGGGCGCTGGAAGCGGCCGAGGGCTTTCTGATCCTGCGAGTAGTGATTGAGATAGTCCCGATAAGCAGCGACCTTGATCGGGCTGTCCATCTGCACCCAGAACTGCAGCCACGTACAGGGCGCGATCTCCAGATTGTCGTTATGGCCACCCCAACAATTCATCATTCCACTGATGGTGAGCTTCAGATCACGGGCGGTGCTCAACGGCAGAAATACATCCTCCGTCGGCGAGTAACTTCCGGAGATGTTTATATCGTAGAAGTGCGGATTTGGCCGCCAACGATCAAGCACGCCCACGATGCGAACAGCGGCGTCGCCCAGCTGCAATGTCTGGCCGGTGCTGTCCTTGCCACTGAACAGCTTGTCGTTGAGCTTGCTGGAAATCACCGCAACCCGCGCCTTGCTGTCGTCATCGGTCGTGGACCAGGCACGTCCATACCGCATCGGCGCCTTGAACATCGGAAAGAAATCAGCGGTGGTGTAGCGCGCATCCGAGTAGAACGGGTCCACGCTGGACTGGGTCGGCTGCACCGGCACCGTGCCGCCTGTCATCAGTGCCTGATGGTCAGCACGTTTTGCGTGAAGCAGATTCATACCGTCGATCCAGCTCAGCTGATCCGGCGGATCGTCCGCAGGTTGATAGCCGTCCATATCGCGCGGTTCGAGTTGTGGATAGAACAGTGTCTGGCTCGTTCCAGGCATCGGATCACCCGACAGCACATGCAGCACGGTCAGCGTGGTCATGCTGGCACCGATGCCGAGCGCGATCGCCAACACCATCAGCGCGGTAAGCATCCGATTGCGCTTGAGGCTGCGCAACGCCATGTCGAGGTAGTAGCCAAACATTTACATTCACTCCGTGATTTCACGCTGCGCGTGTCGCCACCACCGGCGGCACATGGGAAGCACGCCGGGCCGGCACGAATACCGCGCCCTGCCCGATCACCAACATCACCAGCACGCCAGCCACTACGTACAGCACCGGCAAGCGCTCCATCTCGTAGTGCGTCATCAGCCATAGGTTGAGCGCTATCGCCAGCAAGATGCCCAACACCACACCGACGCCGGCGATCAACAGATTCTCAATCTGGAAGTAACGCAGGATGTCGATCCGGCGCGCGCCTAGCGCACGCCGGACACCGATCTGTCGATGCCGCTGGCCGACCCAGAAACTGGTAAGGCCGACGATGCCTGCAGCAGTGACGCCCAGCAGGATCAGGCAGACCACGCCCATCAAGATCGCCATGCCGCGATCGGCACGATAGGCCTTTGCGCGAATATCGGAGAACGACTGCACACCCCAGCTATCGGGCATGATGCGCATGGGATTGGCCGCAAAAAGCGCCTTTCGCGCTTCGTGCATCACGTCCGACTCGCGTCCGGGTTGCGTGCGTACCGCATAGCTCGCCATCACTCCGTCCAGACGAACCGGCTCCAGGATCGAGTTATAGGCAAAGGGATTACCCCAACTGTCCGTGGTCGGCGTCTGCAGCTGTTCGACAACGCCCACGATGGTCGATGGCTCCCGCTTTCCATCCTGATAGACCGTCTTGCCCAGCGCATCGCCCTTCGGGAAAAGTTTGTCCGCCACCGGCTTGCTCACGATGATCACCGGTGAGGCCCCCGTACCGCGGATGGTGTGATGCAGGATTTCACTGGCGCTGAAGTCGCGACCGGCGATCAGGTGCGCTCCCAGGGTAGGACGCAGTTGTTCATCCCCGTAGTAATAGGCCGCCTGGACGGCTATACCCTTTTGATCCGGCGTGAGGGTGACGTCACCGCTCCATATCATTCCTTGTATGGGCATGCTCTCCGATGCTGCCACTTCCTGTACGCCAGGCAGACTCCGCAACGTGGCAAGGTCCGCCCGCTGCAACTCATCGAGCTTTTCGACGGACGCGGCATCGTCACCGCTGGGTGCTCCCACCCATGCCTGCGAAACCCGCAGCAGATCGTTTTCCTCGATGCCGGTCGGTCGATTCAACCGCTCGATACGCTGGCCAATGATGAAGACCGCATTGCAGACGATCGCCAACGTCAGCGCGATCTGCAGCACGATCAGCACGACGCCAGCCTTGTGCCGGCGCAACGCTGCGAGGATGGGATGTACGGTCATGACGCGATCCTCAATTCGTCTTCAGCTGCCACGCAGGTTGCACGCGTGATGCTCGAAAGGTGGGATAGAGGCCGGCCAGCAGGGTGGCGACCACCGCTACCAAGACGGTGAGCATGAGCAGGCTTGGATCGATCCGGGCCAGATGGGCGAGTCTGGCGGGCAAGACGACACCGACACCGAGCACGCCCACGCCAGTAAGCACCAGCCCCAACACGCCACCGCCCGCGCCGATCATTCCGGCCTCGGTGAGAAACTGCGCGTAGATCGCCCCGCGCGATGCGCCCAGTGCGCGACGTACGCCAATTTCACCACTGCGGCGCAGGAACTTCGCCAGCAGCAAGCCCACCGTATTCACCAGGCATACGATCAGCAGGCCGAGCGCCACCAGCAGCGACACCTTGGTGTCGCTTGGCACGACATGCTCTTGCTTCAGATAGGCCGGCACGTCGAACAAACGGTTGTTCGGTGACCAGGTGAACCGCCCAGCCGTCTGTTGCTCACGCGCATAGTCGTCCAGGTATTGCCGATAGCTCTGCACGGCTCCCGCATCATCCAGCTCAGCCATGTAGGCGATCCATATGCAATTGGAGTGCTGCAGACCAACAAAGCCGGCTTCCGTGGGCTCCGCACGGCATAAATTCACACCACTGTTTGTCATATTCACCGCAAGCGCCCGCTGGAACGGAACAAACACTCCGGGGCCATCGCCGCCACCGTAACCGCCGGTGTCCAGCACATCGTAGAAAATCGGCTGCGGATTCCAGTCAGCCAACACACCAATCACACGATAGTCCTTGCCTTCGATATCGATCGTCTTGCCGACGCTGTTGCCGCCACCGAATACCTGTTGATTGAGCTTGTCGCCAATCACGGCTACGGCCGCCTGATGGGCATCGTCGTCCGCACTCCAGCCGCTGCCATACAAAAACGGCACATCCAGCATCAGGAAAAATTCGCCGTAGACCGCATAGCCGTCGACCGGGATCGGACTGCGTCCAGCACCTGTCGGAATCACCGAAGGAGCAATCAGGTAGATCGCCGACTGCAGCCTGGCACGATGGTCGCGCATCAGCGCCATCGCATCGGTGTAATCCAGCGCATCCGGTGGTTCACCTACGTGACCACTGTCGCTTGGCCCCCACATGTCGATCCGCGGTACGAACAGCTTTGACGATTTCCACGGAATCGGATCGCCGGATACGCCGCGAAATACCGCGTAAGTCGTCATCGACGCAGCTACCCCGAAGCCAATGGCGAGCACCATCAGCATGGTCAGACCGGGACTGCGCTTCAAGCTACGCAAAGCCAGTTCAAGGTAGTAGCCGAACATATCCATTGCCCCCTTTATGGAGCCCTCCTCGATCGGCACGCTGCGAAGGTCGCCGATCGAAGAAGGCATAGATCACCGTTACACCGCGCGCGTCGCCGCCAGTGGAGGCACGTTCGAGGCACGACGCGCCGGCACGAAGACCGCGGCCTGCCCTAGGGCCAACACTGCCAGTACACCAATGACTACGTAGATCACCGGCATTCGATCCATCTCGAAACGCGTGATCAACCACAGGTTGAGCGCTACCGCGAGCAGGATTCCGATCACAGCGCCGATGCCGGCGATCAGCAGGTTCTCGAGCTGGAAGTAATGCAGGATGTCGACCTTGCGGGCACCCAGTGCGCGCCGCACGCCGATCTGCCGGCGCCTTTGACCGACCCAGAAACTGGTGAGACCGACAATGCCTGCGGCGGTAACTGCGAGCAGGATCAGGCAGATCACACTCATCAGGATCGCCATGCCGACATCCGCACGATAGGCACGGGCGCGGATTTCAGCGAATGACCTGACGCTGTGGTCGTCGAGAACACGCATCGGGTTCGCTGCGTAGAGCGCAGGAGTTACTGCCTTCATCGCATCCGTCAGTCGACCCGGCTTGGCACGCAATACGTAACGCGCAAAGTTCGCGTCCTGACGGATCGGGAACATCACGGAATTCCAGGCCAGCCCGCTGTCTCCCGCATCGACCGGACTCTGCAGACGCTCGACCACACCCACGATCGTGGTCGGCGAGCTTCCGCTATCGAAATAAATTACCTTGCCGATGGCATCGCCATGCGGAAACAATTTGTCCGCAATGGGCTTGGTAATGATCGTAAGCACGGGATTGCTCTCATCGCGAAAGCCCCTGTGCTGGACATCGGCCACAGTGAAGTCGCGACCGGCAACCAACTTCAGACCCAGGGTCGACAGCATATGCTCGTCACCAAAGAAGAAGTTCGCGTCAACCGTGGACTTTTGCTGCAACGGTTTCACGCCGATGCCGCCCACCGATCCCGACCGCAGCAGTGGCAGCGAGCGAATCGGTGACACCGAAGCCACATCCGGTAGGCCACGCAACGTGGCCAGATCCGTTTGCTGCATGCTGTCGAGCTTTTCCAGGCCCGCCGGATCGTCTCCGTCCGGCGCACCGACCCACTGCTGGGTGACCAGGAACAGATTGTCCTCATTGATGCCGGTCGGCCTGTGCACCATGTCGACGCGCTTCTGGATGATGAAGATCGCGTTGCAGACGATCGCCAGGGTGAGCGCGATCTGCAATGCAATCAGCACTACGCCGGCTTTATGTTTGCGCAGTGCCGCGAGAATTGGATGCATAGTCATGGCGCGTTCCTCAATTCGACTTCAACTGCCACGCCGGCTGCACGCATGCGGCACGGTAGGTGGGATAGAGACCGGCCAACGTGGTAGCCATGACAGCCACCAGCAGGGTGAGCACGAGCAGTGAGAGATCCACTCGCGCCAGCGCGGCAATGTCCCTGGGCAACACCCAACTCACACTGGCTACGCCCATGCCGGTCAGTAACAGACCCAGCACACCGCCGGCCAGGCCCACGATGCCCGCTTCGGTGAGGAACTGCGCGTAAATCGCCAGTCGTGGCGCACCCAGCGCGCGTCGCACGCCGATCTCGCCGCTACGTCGCAAAAACTTGGCCAGCAATAGACCCGCCGTATTGACCAGGCAGGCGACCAGCAATCCAATGGCCACCAGCAGCGCCACCTTGGTATCGCTGGGTACGACATGCAGGTAATCCAGCCATTCGGGCAAATTGCGCAGACGGTTGTTTGGCGCCCAGCCGAAACGGCCGGCCTGTTGCTGGTCATGCGCATAGCCATCCAGATACTGACGGTACGTCGTTACCGTCGCCGCATCGTCCAGCTCGGCCATGAAGGCAATCCAGGTGCAGCTTGAATGCTGCAGGCCAACGAAGCCTGATTCCGTCTGACTCACATTGCAGTCGGTATTGCCGTCGTTGCGTATGCTCGCCTGAACTGCGGTGAGGAACGGCACGAACACATCTTCGGTGTCAGTGGCGAAACCACTGCCGTTGTTTACTACGTCGTAAAAGCGCGGCTGCGGATTCCAGTCACCCAGCACACCGACGACGCGATAGTCCCTGCCTTCGATATTGACGGTCCTGCCTACACTGTTGGCGCTACCGAACAGTTTCTCGCTGAGCTTGCCGCTGATCACGGTGACAGCGGCACGCTGTGCATCATCGTCCGCATTCCAGCTGCTGCCATATTTGAACGGCACATCCAGCATCGGAAAGAACTCTCCATACACAGCGTGCCCAGCGACGTGGATAGGATGCTTGCCAGCATCTGCCGGTACGATCGACGGGGAAATTTCGTACATCGCCGACTGCAGCTTGGCGCGGTGATCACGCATCAACTTCATCGCATCCGTGTAGTCCATCGCGTTCGGCGGCTCACCGTCACTGCCGCGACCGCTAGGCCCCCACATGTCGATCTGCGGAACAAACAGCTTCGACGATTTCCACGGCATCGGATCGCCGGACACCGCGCGAAATACCGAATAGGTCGTCATCGACGCGGCCACGCCGAACCCGATGGTAAGCACCATCAGCGCGGTCAGGCCCCGGCTGCGCCTTAGGCTGCGCAAGGCCAATTCCAGGTAGTAGCCAAACATCTGTTTTCTGCTCCCACTATGAGACCCTCTCCTTGCAGGAGAAGGAAAAAGATCAAACCGAACGGGTTGCTTCCACCGGCGGCACGCGGGATGCACGCAATGCCGGCGCCAGCACGGCCGCCTGACCGAGCAACAGCAGCACCACCACGCCTGCTACCACGTAAGTCAACGACAGCCGCGCCATTTCAAAATGATTGACCATCCATATGTTTATGCCGATGGCAAGCAGCGCGCCGATGATCACGCCGGCCAGACTGATCAGCAGGTTCTCGGTGAGGAAATAACTGAGGATGTCGTGATGGGTCGCACCAAGCGCACGACGCACGCCGATCTGCTTGCGCCGTTGGCCCACCCAGAAACTAGTCAACCCGACGATGCCGGCGGCAGTGATCGCCAGCAGCACCACACAGACCACACCCATCAGGATCGCCATGCCACGATCACGCGCGTAAGCCTTGGCGCGCACTTCGCTGAAGCGTTCAACACCATCTTTGGGATCGATCACGCGCATGCGGTTCAGCGCATACAGCGTCTTAGATACCGACTTTTCAACTGAATCAAGTTCACCCGGTTTTGTACGGATCACATAGAAGCCACCGACCGACATCGCCAACCGCACCGGCACCAAGGTGGTCTGCTCGGCCCAGGGCGCGGCAAAGTTGTCTACCCAAGGCACTTCAAGTCGTTCAACCACGCCCACGATGGTGGTCGAGTTGTCGTTCAAGTACAGCACCTTGCCCAGTGCCGAACCGTCCGGGTAGAGCTTGTGGGCAAGATCCCGGGTAACGATGATCGACGGCGGACCCAGTTTGTCGCGGACGTCCATATGGCCGATCTCGTCGGCGCGGAAATTCCGTCCCTCGACCAGCTTTAGGCCCAGCGTATTCAACGTGTGCTCGTCACTGAAATAAATTGCAGTGTGTGCCGTCGAATGATCCTGGTTCGGCTTGTAGTTCAGTCCTTCCGACCAGCCGCCCTGGCGCAATGGATAGGAATTGGTCGAGTACGCATCGAGCACACCAGGGATCTGCCGCAGCGCAGCCAGATCGGTGGCCATCAGGCCAATCACCTGCTGTGACGGTGGCTGGCCGACCCACTGGTTTCTCACCGTGAGGATGTTCTGCTCGTCGATGCCCGTCGCCCGCGACAGGTGGGTGACGCGTTGTTTGATGATGAACAGCGCATTGCACACGATCGCCAATGTCAGCGCGATCTGCAGCGCGATCAGGATGGTGCCGGCCTTGTGGCGTTTGAGCGCGGCGAGTATCGGTTGGATCTGCATGGTCGTCGCCTCAGTTGGACTTCAGTTGCCAGGCCGGCTGCACTTGCGAAGCGCGCCAGGTCGGATAGAACGCCGCAATCACCGTGGCGCCGATCGCCACCAGCAAGGTCAGTCCGATCAGGCCGACGTCGACATGTGCCAGGTCGGCGATCTCCTTCTCGAACACCAGCCCGATGCTGTAGACGCCGGCAGCCGTCAACAGCAGCCCGAGCACACCGCCGGCCACACCGACCATGGCGGCCTCCGCCAGGAACTGTGCGTAGATTTCGCGGCGCGACGCACCCAGCGCACGGCGCACACCGATTTCCGGCGCACGCCGCATGAACTTGGCCAGCAGCAAACCAATGGTGTTGACCAGGCACACCACCAGAAAGCCCAGCGCAACCAGCAACGACACTTTCGTCTCCTGCGGCACCACGTGCTCGTGATCAAGCCACTCCATCACGTCGCGCAAGCGATTGTTCGGGACCCAGTTATAACGACCTGCGCGTTTTTGATCAGCCGCATAGCCATCCAGAAAACTGTGATAGCGCTGCACCGCGGCGGCATCCGGCAACTCCGCCCAGACCGTCAGCCACACGCACGATGACTGCAGCCACGCATCCCAGCCGCCGTCGGGTGACTTGTTGCAGTTGTTGTTGCCATTCGTATCCATCTGCAGGTCGATGGCGCGACTGAACGGCATGAAGAAGTCAGGCGCCTCGCCAAACCCACTGGTGTTGACCACGTCGTAGTAGCGTGGACGCGGATCCCAGTTCTTGGCGACGCCGACAATCCGGTAATCATGGTTGTCCAGCACGATATTGCGGCCCACGCTGTTCGCCCCATCGAACATTTTCTGGTTGAGCTTGTTGCTGATCACCACCGTGCTGGCGCGCTTGTCGTCCTCGTTCGCGCTCCAGCCGCTGCCGTACTGGAACGGCATTTCGAACATCCCGAAGAAGTCCGTGGTAACCGCGTAACCGGTGATCGAGAACGGCTGCTTGCTCGCATCGCTCGGCACCACCGAGATGGCCACCGGATAAAGCGCCGTCTGCCGCGGCGCAGGATGCGCTCGCATCAACGCGATCGTGTCCAGATAGTTCAATGCTTCCGGCGGCTCGCCATGATCGTCGGCGTCACGGCCGGTCGGGCCCCAGGCATCGATCTGCGGCACGAACAGCTGATCGGATTTCCAGGGTATCGGGTTACCGGAGACCGCGCGAAATACCGCGAAGGTCGTCATCGACGCCGCCACGCCGAAACCGATCGCCATGATCATCAGCCCGGTAAGCACCGGGTTGCGGCGCAGGCTGCGCAGACCGAGATTCAGATAGTAGGCAAGCATGTGTATCTCCCGTTCCCTTCCGATATTTCCTTTCCGTTGGGAAAGAAAAATGTTTTTTTAAACCGAACGCGTCGCTTCCACTGGCGGCACATTCGACGCGCGCACAGCCGGTGCCAACACCGCACCTTGGCCTAGCAGCAGCAACGCAATCACTCCGATCGACACATAAGCCAGCGACAACCGTGCCATTTCGAACTGGGTCACCATCCACAGGTTGATGGCGAACGCCAGCACCGCGCCGATCACGACACCACTGATGCCGATCAACAGGTTCTCTGTGAGAAAATAACTAAGGATGTCGTGCCGTGTGGCGCCCAGCGCGCGGCGGATGCCGATCTGCTTGCGTCGCTGGCCAACCCAGAAACTGGTGAGTCCGACGATGCCGGCAGCCGTGATCGCCAGCAGCACCAGGCTGACGATGCCCATCAGGATCGCCATGCCAAGATCGCGCCCATAGGCCGCCTTGCGTACCTGGGCGAAGCTCATCACGCCGTCCTTGGGATTGATGATGCGCATGCGGCTTTGTGCGAACAGCGCCCTGGGCGCATCATGCATCGCAGCCGCAAGCTGACCCGGGCGCGATCGCACCAGATAGTACGTACGATCCGTGAGCAATCGCGCAGGAAGCAATATGGCGTTGTACGCGTAGTTGTTCATCCAGCTGGCGACGGTGTGCGCCTGCAATGTATTGGTGACGCCGATGACGGTGGACGGATGGTTGCCACCGGAAACATAGATCGTCTTGCCCAGCGCGGACTCATGAGGGAACGCCGTCTGCGCAAGCGCCTTGCTGATGATCACCTCGGACGCCAGCATCGGATCGGGTGGAGTTTGGCTACCCACTTCGCTGCTGGTGAAATTGCGTCCTCCGATCAACGACACACCAAGTGTCGCGAGGGTATGGTCGTCGGAAAAATAAATTGCCGAGTCGAGCGTCGGCCTGATCGGATCAGGCGTGGTCTTGACGAAGTTATCCCAGCCCGATCCGTGCATGGGGAAGCTGTTTGCCGGCGCTACGTCCTGCACGCTGCCGAGCTGACGCAGAGCCAGCAGATCCGCCCGCATCTGCGCATCGATTCGCTGTGGCGAGGACTGATCCGCCCAGAAATTCTCGATCACAAACAGGTTGGATTCATCCACGCCACTGGGGCGCGACACGCGTGCCATACGCTGCTGAATGATGAACAGCGCATTGCACACGATGGCCAGCGTCAGCGCGATCTGCAGCGCGATCAGCACGGTGCCGGCCCGGTGATGGCGCATGGCGGCAAGTATCGGTTTGATCTGCATGATCGCTCGACCCTCAGTTCGACTTCAGCTGCCACGCCGGCTGCACTTGCGCAGCACGCCAGGCGGGATAGAACGCTGCCAGCACAGTGGCGAAGATCGCTACTACCATCGTCAATGCCACCAACGAAAGATCCAGATGGGCGAGACGCGCAATCGCCGACTCGAACAGCAAGCCAACGCCAAGCATGCCCACCGCGGTCAGCAACAAGCCCATCAGTCCGCCGGCTAGTCCCACCGTCGCCGCCTCGATCAGGAACTGGCCATAGATCTGCCGCCGGGGCGCACCAAGTGCACGGCGCACACCGATTTCCGGCGCGCGACGCATGAACTTGGCCAACAGGAGACCGATCGTGTTGATCAGACAGATCACGAAGAAGCCCACCGACACCATCAACGAAATACGACTCTCCGACGGCACCACATGTTGATAGTCGAGCCAGTTGGTGACGTTGCGCAGACGCACGTTCGGTGCCCAATGGAATCGGCCGCCGCGTCGCTGCTCATCGGAATAGGCGGTGAGAAAGTCGCGATACTGTGTGGCGTCAGCCGCGGTCGGCAATTCCACCCAGAACGGTATCCATACGCATTCGCCGTGCACCCATGCGTCGCGCCCGCTGCCGTAGTCCATCAATGTGCCGCAGTTGTTCGTGCCCGCTGTGTCGATCTGCAGATCCATGGCGCGATTGAACGGTATGTAGATCTGCACCGGCTCGCCGAATTCATTACCGTCGAACAAGTCGTAGTACCGCGGCTTCGGGTCCCAATGGGCAGTCACGCCCACAATGCGGTAGTTGTGCATGCCCAGCGTGACCTCGCGACCCACGCTGTTCGCACCGCCGAACAACTGTTCGTTGAGTTCATGGCTGATGACCACCACCGCAGCATGCCCGTCGTCGTCACTTGCGTTCCAGGCACCGCCATACTGGAATGGCGTATCGAACATGCTGAAGAAATCAGCGTTGGTCGCATAACCACCCGCCGTGAACGGCAGGCTATCCCCGCTTTGCGGCAGCACCGACAGCGACACGCTGTAGAGCAGCGTCTGATGCTCGGCCTTGTGCGCCTTGATCAAGGCGACAGCGTCGGTGTAGTTGAGCGCCGAGGGTGGCTCGCCTTTGTTGTTGTAGTTCGGTCCACGACTGTCGATCAACGCGGTGTACAGCTGGTTCGATTTTTCGGGAATCGGATTGCCCGATACCGCGCGAAAAACCGACCAGGTGATCATCGAGGCAGCCACGCCAAAACCGATCGCCATCACCATCAATGCCGTCAACAGCGGGTTGCGCTTCAGACTGCGCAGGCCCAGTTCAACGTAGTAGCCGAACATGGCTCAGCCCTCCACGTGTATGCCCGGGCTCCAGAGGCCATGTGCGGCAGGGACGGTCGGTAGTCATTGCAGCAGCCGGTTGACGTCTTCCAGGTCGTGCACATCAACCGTGCCTGCGGCCTGCTTGAGCAACAGCTTGTTGAGGATGAACTGATGGCGTGTGGTGATGTACTGGAACTGCGATTGCGCCAGCTGCTCGATCGCCACCACCACATTGGTGAGACTCTGGGTCCCGATCGCATAGCCGGCACGCATCGAGTCCACGGATTTTTGCGCCGCGTCTACCGAAGTGCGCGCGCTTTGCACTCCTTCGATCCCGTCTATCACCAAGTTGAAGTAATTATTGGCGTCGCGCGCGGCCTGCCGACGTTCGCTCTCCAGCGTGCCTTGATCCTCGTCACGCTGATAGATCGCCTGACGCACCTGCGACTGCGTGAGGCCGCCGCTGAAGATCGGCACGTTGAGGGTCAGGCCCACCGTGGTGACACCGGGGCCGTTGGCGGAACTGCCCGGCACCGCATCCGACCAGCTACCGAACCGGCCATAAGTCACATTGGCACTGATGGTGGGCAGATGGCCGGCGCGCGCTGCGGAGATCTTGTGCTCGTCGGCACTCACCGCATAACGGTCGGCAAGTATCGATGGGTTCGTTTCCATCGCCGCATCGACCCAGGCCTTCGCGTCATTCGGTACAGGCGCCTGCATCGGCAAGTCTGCGCGCAGCTTCTTCAGTTCTCCGGTAGGCTGCCCGGTGATCTGCTCCAGGCCCCGCAGTGCATCCTTCAATGCGTCCTGCTGGGTGATGCGCTGTGACTTGATGTACAGATAGAACGCCTGCGACTGCGACATATCCGCCGCCGTGGCGAGACCGTCCTTGAAGCGCTCGCTTGACTGCGCAAACTCCTGCTTGTACGCATCTTCGTAAGCCAGATAGACGTCCACCGAATCCCGCGCAACGAGGACGTTGAAGTAGGCGTTGGCGACACGCACGTAGAGATTTTGCAGTGCGGCCAGATAGGTCTGCTCCTGCGAATCACTGGTGGCATGGGCGGCACGCAGCGTGGAAAAGTCAGCCAGGTTGACCAGCGTCTGGCTCAGCTCGGTTTGCACGCTGCGGTCACGCGTATGACCGACGCCGCTGGTGGTTATCGTGTTGCCATTGGAATCAACCGAGGTTCCGCTGCCACCGTGGATCTGCTCCAACCCAAGGGAGGCATTCAGTTGCGGCAGCAACGCCGCACGCGCTTGTGGCACGCCTTCGGCGACGGCCAGCCGTGTTGCATCGGCGGTGGCCAGCACCGGGTCGTTGGCGATCGCCTGATGGAACGCATCCATCAAGTCCTCGCCGTGACCCGGCAATGGGACAGCGGCCAGTACAAGCAGCAGGGGCAGCAACTTCAGGCGCATGGATCAGACTCGCAGGCAGGGATTAAGCAGTGGGTGGACAAGGGAACGGACAGCAGCCTCAGCTCGAATGAGCGTTGCCGTGTGCCGTCGCCACGTTGTGGAAGCGCGGATCTTCGGAAAGATCCACCACCTGGCCATCGATGATGTGTACGTTGCGCTGCGCGCGCGCCGCCAACTCCGGATCATGCGTAACCATGACGATGGTCGCGCCTTCGCGATGGATGTCCTCGAGCAGTTCGAGCACGCTGCGGGCCATCTGCGTATCCAGGTTGCCGGTCGGTTCATCCGCCAGCAGCAGACGTGGCGAGCCAGCCAGTGCACGGGCAATCGCCACGCGCTGCTGCTGACCACCGGAGAGTTCCGCCGGATAATGCTTGGCGCGGGAAGCCAGCCCGACGCGCTCGAGCGAGTCCATGATCCGCTGCTTGCGCTCGGCCGCCTTCATGCCGCGATAGCGCAGCGGTACTTCGACGTTGTCGAACACATTCAGATCGGGAATCAGGTTGAACGCCTGGAAGATGAAGCCGATCTTCTCGTTGCGGATCTTCGAGCGGGCGTTGTCGTTGAGGTTGCTCACCTCGATGCCGTCGAGGTGATATTCGCCGCCGCTGAACGTTTCCAGCAAGCCTGCAATGGTCAGGAACGTCGTCTTGCCCGAACCGGACGGCCCGGTAACGGCGACGAACTCGCCCTCTTTCACGTCGATGTTGAAATCGCGCAACGCATAGGTCTCCACCACTTCGGTGCGGTAGACCTTGGACAGGTGGGTCATCTTCAGCATGGTTGTTCCTCGGTGGTGGTG